>Ga0209534_10005043_pt1 | contig 11870 bp, 15 predicted proteins | sample COG_07_FD_184751 | JGI IMG/M metagenome (GOLD analysis project Ga0209534, IMG submission 184751) | Pelagic Microbial community sample from North Sea - COGITO 998_met_07 (SPAdes) (version 2) | ecosystem: Environmental > Aquatic > Marine > Neritic zone/Coastal water | place: Helgoland, sampling... | reverse complement strand
AGCACTAAAAAACGGTATGGAAGGAATAAAAAACGGTATGGAAGCACTAAAAAACGGTATGGAAGGAATAAAATAAATAATTTGTTATAATATTTTCATTATACTGGTTATAAAATATTTAAGTAAAATATTTAAGTAAAGTATTTAAACAATATTATTTAATAAATATATATATTTGTAATTAATAAATGGGTGGTAGTAATATTCAATTAGTTGCAAGAGGACCACAAGATTTTCATTTGACAGCAAACCCACAAATTACATTTTTTAAGACCGTATTTAAAAGACATACTATTTTTTTTAAAGAGGTATGTCGTATTTTTTTTTCTGAAAACACCCCATCATTAGGTTCAACTGATATAATTGCGAAAATAAAGAAAGAAGGTCATTTATTATCAGATTTATATTTAGAAGTAGATATAACTGGTACTGTAGATGTTCCTGGTAAATTTACAGTGAATCATTTTGGAAATTCGTTAGTTAAAAAGGTTGAATTAGAGATTGGTGGATTTGTGGTAGATACTTATTATTCACAATGGTCACAGATTCATGAGGAATTAACAACTAATATTAATCATCCATCTGAATCAATGAGTGATACAAATGGTGGATTAGATACTCATTTGTCATTATTTAATAATTTTAATTCATATGAGATAAATAGCAATAATAGAGTTAATGGAAATTGTCCATTAATTTTTGGTGGATTAGGAAAGCATGGTGATATTACAAGTGCTGGAACATATACAAAAAAGATTATAATACCATTGAAATTTTGGTTCACAAAAAATCCAGGAATGTATTTACCAATCTCAGCTATATATAAGCATGAAATAAAATTAAAGTTTTCGTTTGAAGAAGAATCGAAATTAATTGGGAGTACTAATATTACTAACTTAAAAACTAAAATTAAATTGTTTGGTGAAGTTATTCATTTAGATGATGATGAAAAACGTAGATTTAGCCAATCTAACCATGAATACATTATAGAACAAGTTCAATTAAATAATAACGGTCCTTCTATGACATCATCTATAGAAGATTCCTCTATTAGTAATCAATTGATAAATGTAAATTATGAATTGAATTTTTTACATCCAATAAAGTATTTTGTTTGGGTAATAGTGAATGAAGGTTTAGAAAACAATAATTCTGGTCAAGGACCATGCTATTTTACATCATTATGTTCAAATTCTATATATGGTAATGATGGAAATGATGGAACTGTTGAAATATTATTAAACGGTAATGAAAGAGAAATGTCTTTACCAATGATATATTACACACGATTATATCCTAAAAAATATTCTAAAAATGTACCACAATTAGACCGTATAGGGATGTATTCATTTGCATTGAATCCATTTGATATAGAACCTTCTGGGACATGTAATTTTTCTAAAATAAATCATAAAAATATTAAAATATCATTTGCTAACAATAATTTAGAAACTATAAAGAACAAACCATTATATTTTTTTGCTGTAAATTATAATGTCTTTATTATTAGTGATGGAATGGCAGCAATTAGATATACTTAAAGATTATACTATAAATATTAGTTATAAATGAATAATCATAATTTAAATAAAGCTACTGCTATGGGACATATTATAGTCGATGAATTACAACATATTGGGCATGATTTTATAAATAATGCCATTGGGTTATCTGTACCAATCATAAATACAATGGCACAAACAAATTTAAATACACCAAATAATATTAATAATATTAATTATTATAGAACTGATAGTGATGATAAAATACTCATATGTTGTGAAATACCAGGTGTATCTAAAGAGAATTGTAAATTAAACTATACGAATAAACTATTAAGAATACAATGTTATACAATGTATAACGAAGAATGGGAATTTATAACTAACAAAAAATATTATCGTGAAATAAATGTTGGTTTAATATTAAATGAAAACATTAAAGCAACATATGATAGTGGGTTATTGAAAATTACCATTAAGAAACATAGTATAGATATAGAATCAAATATAGATATTAATTAATTTATTTATAGATTAAGTATTGTAATTATAGATTAATAATAATTTTGTATGGATATTAAAGATTTTATTAATAATAAGTGTGTGTGTATAGTTTTTTTTACAAACCAATATTTTATTAGTTTAAACAAACAAATTATGAATTTAAGTATAGATTTAGATATCAATAAATTTAAATTTATAGATAGCCTTAAAGAATCTACTATAATTGAAAAATATAATATAACGAGTGTTCCTTTTTTTCATATTTATAAAAATGGCATTTTGATTGAAGAATTGTTTGGAAATTATTCGGATATTTGTAACATAATACGGTTACATTTTTAGATATTTATTCTTAATACATAGTATGAAGAAAGGTGATATAGTGTTAATTCATACGTTTGATGATGGAAATCATAGATTTAAAATGTATGATAATGAATGGAAAATAATTAATATAATGTATAATGGTGGAAAATTAGAATTATCGAATTGTAAAGATACTAACATCAAAATTAATTCTATATCGAGTTGGAAAACACGGTTATGTAATTTAATTTAATAATAATTTATTATAAATATATAATGATAAATGTAATAATATTTTTGATTGTTATTTGTATTTTAATAGTATTATTGAATAGATGGAAAGAACAATTTAATAGTGATATTATCAAGTTTTTGACTATAGATGATGCATGTGATGTTTTAAAAAATGTTAATTATAAATACAATACATTGGATATGAAATTAAGATCTATAGATGGAGATTATATAAATAATATATACAGGTTTTATTGTGATAATTTATTGAATTTTAATTCAACCGATAAAAAATTAATTAATTGGTTAGTAAATGGAATGAAACAAAAAATGCCTGAAAATTTAAAATTCATATTAAAAAATATGAAAATCGCTAAATTTAAAAATAATGTTGAAAATGGATATCCGCATACAAATTATGATATTGTATTTGTGTCTGAAAGTTTCATTAATTCGTTATTTGATTATTACAATAATAATAATATAAATGAAGCGATTAAAATGATTGGTGTAGTAATAATACACGAATGTGTTCATGTGTGGCAACGAAAAAAACCAAAAGAATTTTATGATTTGTACAATAACTATTGGAGATTTAATAAAGTAGACAAAATTTATAATTCTAACTATTTAGATTCAATAAAACGATTTAATCCAGATGGCGTTGATACAAATTGGATATTCAATTTGAAGGGAAAATATATATTGTTCATAAGTGTATATTCAAAAGATGCTAAACATATTGGGCACGTAGATTATATAGGATTATATTTGGAAAAGTCTGGTAATAAATATATTATGCCAAAAGGTTCTAAAAAACATAATTTAATTGATATGAAAGAATTTAAATATTTTTTCAAAGATTTGTATGGAAATCATTATCATCCAAATGAAATCAGTGCTGAACTAATGTCAATATATTATTTGAAAATGATGGACATATCCCATCATAAATATACAAATATAGCTTATAAAAACATGTTACTGTGGTTCAAGTCATTATTGTAAATTCATATTAGAAATTACACTGTTCTGCGATGGTTTTAATTAGATCTGGATCCTGAACGTTGTATGCTATAGCAAGAATCTGAGCCTTTTTTTCATTAATGGGTGTATCTGGTTGTAAATTAGATACCAACTCACTAACATTGGTATCATCCTTTAATTTTTGTAAAAGATTGTCGAGGGGAGTAGAACCACCAACAAGATATTTAGAATTTTTGTGAGATCTGTTTTTTTGATATTTGTTATTGTTTTTTCTAGATATTTTTTTATTATAATTCATTTATAAAATATATAAAGAAAATAAATATGTTGGATAGCACACTAATAAAATTGATTTAAATTTTTATATTGAATATAAATATACATAATGGCAAAGTGTAGTTTTTGTAAATCTAAATTAAAAATTATAAACTATAACTGTAGATGTTCAGAAACGAATAAATATTGTAGTAAATGTCGATTACCTGAAAATCATAATTGTACATATGATTTTAAGACACATAGTAAAAAACAATTAGAAAAAATACTAATTAAAGTAGAATGTGAAAAAATTATTAAAATATAAAATGACATTCATTAGCATTAGAACGAAAGTGATTTGATTTGTTATTGCGTTTGGAATTCAATGAATCTTCAGGTGTCATAACTATATTCCGTACGCCCTCCCATCTCTGGGAGGCTGGACTGCGCTGCGGCGGGCTTTCTGGGAAAACTTTCCCTCCATCCCCTGAGCAACATCTGCCGTCAGATTGGCTTTCTCCTCATCTCCCATCTCCGCTTTTTTTCCTTTTTTCTTGTTTCTTTCCATTTCAATCAGACCCTTTTGTTGTCGGGATAAACTGTTGCGCCATGCTGCCGTACGGAAAGCTGGCTTTCATATTCTCATTCCCCAGCCCAATTGGCCCAGGCCGCCTCTGCGTCTCTTTGTCTCCAATCTAGTTCTGTTTGTTCTTTTGCAAGCAACGCTTTATTTTTCTGTATCCGTTTGTTGGCGGCTGCTTGTTGTTCCTCCGTGAGCTCCAATTGGAACTCATTTTATAATTCAGAATCGCTTGCCATTGATCGCTCTTCTTAATCGCTTTCGGCAGCTTCCTCTTCCCGTTCTAAGCGGCGCTTCTCGTTGAATGCCTTCATTTCTCGTGCCAGTTTCTGCTCATCATGGAGAATGTCTTTCTGCATATCCGCATACTTATCGTCGCCATACACTTCATCTTCTTCGGCAGCCCCCTCCACCACCACCATCTCCTCTATTCTTTCCTTCCTCTCTTTCTGTATTGTATCTTTTAAATCTGTTATTTCCTTCGCCTGCTCCTGCACATTCTCATGCAGTAGTTCCTCCAATTCTTTGGCAATATTTAGTTCGTTCTCTTGCCTTGCTATTTCTTCGTTCCTCACATCAATTTCTTCAAATTGTAGCAACCTCTCTTCTTCAAGAGCAGCAATATTCTCATTTGCTTCTTTTATTTTTTCCTCTCTCTCTGCCTCGGCCTGGGCGTGCAGCAGCTTCAATTCTTCAATCGTCTGTGCTGCGTCTAATCTTTCGTCGTCAAGGACGACGGCTTCCTCCTGTATGGCTTTCAGCGCATTTTCCAGTTGGGATACTTTGGTTGTATGAGTGTGCTGGAGGTTGGCCAGATCATGTGCGCCTTTTCGATATGCCGTCTCAAGCTCTGTAATGCGATTCTGTCGCGAGGCGAGGCCTTGTTCGAATTCTTTTTCTTTCTGGATTGAAATAATTAACTGTTCTTCAAGTTTTTTTTTTTTGGTTGCATCTGTTGTAGCAGCTATATTTTTTTCCATTTCTTCTTTTATTTGACGCTGACTATCCACTAATTTTTGATTCAGTTCTTTTATATCCTCTTTCTGGTTCTCGTATTGCAACAGAGCTTTCTCCTTTGCATTGGCCGCCATCGACGCTATTTCTTCATTCGTTTTTTTATATTCGTTAACCTTTTCTTGGAGTTCTTTAACAGTTTTTCCTTCAACTGATAAACTAGCTATTTGTTCTCTTAATTTTTTCACTGCATCCTCCTGTGTTTGTTTCTCTTCTTCCCTTTCTTTGACGTCCGCTGCGTGTTGTTTCTTTAGGTCTTCTATTTGTTGAAGTAAAGGTGATGTTTTTATGTTTGGATCTGATTCTCCAAATGCTTTAAATAAATCTGTAATTTCGTCATCCATATTATCAGCACTATCAATTGCTGATACGATGTAATTTGCCAACTTATTAGGAATATCTGAAATCGACGTGTCCCCTTTTAAAGAATTTAAATTAATACAAACCTCATTTTGATTAGTACCTCCTTTCATTTTGTATGATTTTTTTATTTTTCGACCACCATGTCTAGATACATTTTTTTTATAACCACCTTTTTTCGGTAGGTGTCTTTTTTGTGATAATTTTCTTTTATTACTATTTCTTTTTGAACGAATTGAACGATTTTTTTTTTTTTTATAACTATAAGGCATATATAAATATATACAGAAAATAAAAATTAGTCAAACAAATAATTAAACTTAAAATTAATGTGTATTTCTTCACATAGACAACTCTTTAATTATGTTTAACTAATTTACATTGATATATGTTGTTAAATTCTCTATAAATATTTTAGAAAAAATTTCTTCATTATGTCATTATAATTCAAGAAGAAATATAATAGACAGTAAATACTATACATTTATTTTGTTTCCTCTACTACCAGGGTTTCTAATTCTAGTTCATTATTTACACCAGCCATGTATCCACTTTATCCTGTGTGAAGACAGGGATGCCAATGGACAGATGATTATGTATTATCCACCGCATCTACAAACCATCGGTTGAAGATGCCACTTTTTTGAGTTTGTTGGTTGATACCGGTCCACCACCCATTGATGCCTGCAGCAACAACAGAAATTATCGACGGACGACAGCGCGATGTAGTCACAATTGTCACGCCTCCGGGTCATTGTTTTCACAGTCTTTAACGTAGCTACCTGGGAAGATGCCAGTGCTTTGCGTTCGGACGTTCTTGCCAGTCCACCAACCATTACCGCGTTGATCCTTGACCCACACTTCAATCTTGTCTCCTTCTATCAATCCGATATCTTCGTGTTGGTCCTGCGGTACGAAGTCGTATGCAGCAGTGGCGGTGCAGATAACGGGAGGTTCAGAAGGGGTGCCCCCCTCCTCGATTTCTATCGACTTCCCCTCCGCCAACCTGTCCATGATTGTCTTGATATCACCCATCTCTTGGGGATCATTCCAATTGATCTCTGTACTCACAGCTTTTTTCGCAAATATTCGGTCTTTCTCCACCTCCGTCTTCTCCGCTAGGTTTGGCGTTACCCCACCCATACTATCGGGAGTGTTATACAAATAATCAATAAAATTTGATGGGTTGTCATTTCCAAATAGATTAGATAATGGTTCAGATTTATTATTTTCATAGTCTTTTATTATATTAATTATTGTGTTTAGTATTTGTTTTACATCGTGAGTCCCTCCTTTCATTATTCTTTTAGAATAATGATTAAAAATCTTTTTTTTTTTACTACTTTTTTGGGATATTATTTTATTATTGGGTTTCATTGTTTTTTTTTTACTATTCACCATATAAATATACAAATAATTTATTTATAGAATTAATTTAAATAAAATAAAAATTATTCGTCCTCTTCTTGATCTTGTTCTTCTTCGTCCTCTTCTTGTACTTGTTCTTGATCCACATCCAGATACGATTCAGCTCCTCCTTTTCCACCCCCCCCCTCTTCTCCACCCGTACTTTCTGCAGTAGCAGCGGCGGCGCCTTCGTACTGTTCGTTTACACCTGCGGACTCTGCTTGGATTCTTGCTGCCGCCAATTCTTGTTCTTGTAGTGCTGCTGCATCTGGGGTTGGCGCAGTCTTCTTATCACCAAGTTGCAATGCTTTTTCGAATTTCCCATTCAACTCGTCATCTTCAAAACCCTTCGCCTTCAGACACTCATGGATTTTTTTACCAGCAGCCAAATATTCTTTAATAAGTGTTATATTGACTTTTTCTGAGTCATCTTCAAAGCTCTTCTTCAATAATTCAATATACTCCTTGATTTTAGGTTTTAGTTTTTCAAAATCGAATGTCGTTTCAGAGGCACATTCGGTAGCCAACTCCTTCCCCAACACTTCGAGATTTGGCGTGTTTGCGGGAGCGGAGGGAACACTTGCTGCACCAGGTTGATTACTAGAATCTATGTTTTCATTTTTCATTAATTCCATTAAGCTTGCTTCCACCAAAGCCTTATTCTCCAAAGTTTGAAGTGCCTCAGCTGTTAAAACCTCCTTCCCCCCCGTGTTAGACACATCCTTTAATGCGACTTCCAATATTTTGCCCTTATGAACACTATAATCTTTAAGTATTTTTCCCAGGGCAATTATAACATTTTTTATCGTGTCTGAATCGGTTGGAGTGGACCCCCCTCGCATTTTATGGTATTTTTTTGAAAAAAGCCTTCTTCCACCACGTTTTTTACTAATACGTTTATTTTTAAATCTCAATTTACTATTATGTTTAGATTGTCTCTTTTTTTTTTTATAACTAAAACTCATATATTAATATATATAGAAATAAAATTTAGAAAAACTAAATAATTAACTTAAAATAATATAATTCTATAAATATATTGTTTACGATTCTTCTTAATTACATAATATTAAATCCGATTAAGGGTTTTCTGCAATCATGCTTTTTAACAACTTATCCGCATCACTGTCAACCACAACTTTGAGCATTTCGTTTCTCATAAGGTGGGCGATAACATCTTTACTCGTCAACACATTTGCCACCTCGTCGACAGTATTCACATTTGTTGCCACCTGGTCTCCAGCATTCGCATTTTCCCTCTCCACCTGGTCTACAGCATTCGTATTTTTTGAGTCATTCGCATTTGTGTCTGCATCTGACTTTGGGACTTTAGCATTCGCATTTTGCATACGGCTTGAATCGTCTTCAGCATTCGCATTTGGAATGCCGTCTGACTTTGGGGCTTCAGCACCATCGTATAGTTCAGTGATTGTTGGGTCCTCTCTTTTTTTTTGTTCATTATAATATTTTTCTAATGCATCAGCACCCCACTTCACCACATCCGCATCTGTCCAAGGGTATCCAAACCGCTTCTTGTTTATTTGCCTTTGTGTTTTTACTTCTTCGGTTTCCCCATCAGGTCCAACCGCAATGTATTCGACGGCCTCATCGAGTTGTGCGGTTGTTGCCACATCCAGATATCCCCCCTCCTCCCCGGTTACTGGAGCAGGCACGGCGGTATTCATCCCCCCTCGCATATATTTATTTCTTTTGGATGCTAATCTTTTACTATTTCTTTTTTTACTATTTCTTTTATTGAATTTATTATTTCTTTTTGAACGCCTAACTTTTTTATAACTATATCCCATTTATAAAATATATATAGAAAATAATTTTACATAAATTATTTAATTATTTTAATTCCACCAGCGGCATGTGTATCTGCATGATAGTTTCTAGGTATGCAATAATAGCCACACCATTCGTCATAAGATATTCCATTTTCATTATTTTGTTTATTATAATTCATATCAGATAAATGTGGAGCATATATAGGTTTTTTTGAGGCATCTAAATTTTCGACTCTTAATGTACCTTGTTTATGACTAAATCTACCATTTTTGTCTTGTCTATAAAAATGATATGTTTTTCCTTTTTGTATGGTTAAACCACCTTTATAATAATTTGCGGGACATGGTTTATTAAAAGGAGTTTTAAATATATTTGATTTTTTAAGTTTTGGATTATAACTATCTATTAATATTTTTTCATTCATTTTACTACAACTGTAAATACGGTTTCTTTTAAAATTATTGATGTTATGTTCATTGGCATAATTTCCTGGTTGGGGTTTAAGATTTGAACATGATGAAACGGCATTTTTATTTTTCTTACAGTTATTGTTATTGTATCCATTATTTTTACACATATTTAAACATTTATTTTTTACCTTTGGAATTTTGTCATCTAAAAAATAAGCATAACAATTATGTGATTTTTCAATTAATGGATCTCCCCAATTATCTGGATTATATGTTGGTTCATAACCGCTCATAAAATTTGAATAAAAATTTTTACAAACGTTATAATTTTTACATTTTTTTGATTTTTTGTTCTTAATACAACCTTTAATATTGTTAGAAGGATTATTTTTTGAATCAAAACATTGACAATCAGATTCATTACTTGTTAATATTTTATTACATGTAGATATCAAGTCTTCAGTAATATTTTTTCGTACGTTGTTTGATTTTTTTTTGGACTTTGTATTGAATACAGTTGATAATAATGTATTTATCATTATTTATTAATTAGATAAAAAATTTGATTCAACCATTTCTAAAGAGTTTTTATAATCTATAGATGGAAAAAAAGAAGTTTTATGTTTTGTTCTTAAACTTTTAATAATGGTATTTAAATTTAGTTTGCCATATTTTATAATGAATGCTGTAATAACTGTAGGTGACAGTTGATTTCCGGATTGACATACAACTAATACTGAATTATTATTCATTATTTTTTTATAAATAAATTCTGTAGTTTCAACTAAATATTCATACATTTTAATTATTTCATATTTTTCTAAATTATTTTTTATATCTGATTTATAATTATTAGATTTACCTAAAAAATGTAGGTCTTTATTACAATTAATTATATAATCAATATTTAATCTATCTTTATGTTTTAATGTTTCATAATTTCCAATCCATAAATTGGGTAATAGTTCTATAAAAATCATTATAATAATAAACCTTAAATTAAAAATAAAATTGAAACAAAAATAAATAATTTAAACATAAGATTATTATCTTAATAATGGCTGAAAATATTTCTTCATTATTAGATAGTTTAAAACAGTGCTCCTTAAAAAAGTGTGATACAACATTATGTACTAATTGTAATAATTCTAATTTGATAGAAGATAATGGAAAAATAATATGTAAAGATTGTGGAAATATAAATTATGAAGTCATAGATTCAAATCCTGAATGGAGATATTATGGAAACGATGATAGTAAATATTCAGATCCAACGCGTGTTGGATTGCCAACAAATGAGCTATTACCTGAATCATCATTAGGTTCAACCATAGGATTTAAGTATGGTGAAACCTATGAAATGAAAAAAATACGGAATTATCATTTATGGAATGCTATGCCATACAAAGAAAGAAGTTTATACAATGTATTTGATAGTATTCAAGTTAGATCTATTAATAATGGAATACCTTTATGTATTATTGAAGAAGCTAAAAATTTGTACAAACAAATTTCGGATGTTAAGATACATCGTGGTTCAAATAGAAATGGAATAATAGCATCATGTATATATAAAGCGTGTAGATTACAAGGAACGCCAAGAAGTGCTAAAGAAATTGCTGAAATATTTAAATTGAATATTAGTCATATGACTAAAGGATGTAAAAAATTTGATGAGATTATAAACATGAACGTATGTAATAATAAAACAATGTCTAATACTGCAACAAAATCATCTGATTTTGTTCAACGATTTTGTTCTAAAATTAATATTGGTTCAAATATATGTAGACTATGTATTTATGTATGTGATAAAGCAGAAGAATATAATTTAGTATCTAAATGTATTCCACCATCTATAGCATCTGGAAGTATTTTCTTAGTGTGTAATTTATTAAAAATTAATATAACTAAAAAGGAAATATCACAAATATGTAAAATATCAGAAGTAACTATTAGTAAATGTTATAAAAATTTGTATAAATATCATGTACAAATTTTACCAGAAGATATTTTAAAAAAATTGTATCCAACTATTTAATCGTTTAATATATTTTTTTATTATAAATTATTAAATTATTATGAATTTATTAATTGGTATAGTTGTTATATTAATATTAACAGTATGTTTTGTATATTATAATTTAAACAAGCAATTTAAAAGTGACATAAATAATTTAAATAAACGAATTGATTCATTGCAACCAAAAAGTTTAGAATCAGAAACTTCTAAAAATAAACAAAATACAACTGAACAAAACAATGATTATGATAATTTGAAAGAACAATATGATTCATATGTAGATAGTAATAATTTTAATAATACATATGAAGATTTAAGTGAAACTATAAAGAATGAAATAGATAATATTGAAACTAACGACCCATTAGAGCATGTTGAAGATTATTCAGAACAAGTGGCTTTAGATAACGACCCATTAGAGCATGTTGAAGATTATTCAGAACAAGTGGCTTTAGATAACGACCCACTAGAGCATGTTGAAGATTATTCAGAAC
>Ga0209534_10005038_pt1 | contig 11878 bp, 7 predicted proteins | sample COG_07_FD_184751 | JGI IMG/M metagenome (GOLD analysis project Ga0209534, IMG submission 184751) | Pelagic Microbial community sample from North Sea - COGITO 998_met_07 (SPAdes) (version 2) | ecosystem: Environmental > Aquatic > Marine > Neritic zone/Coastal water | place: Helgoland, sampling... | reverse complement strand
GTTCCTTCTTCCATGGTGTCGCTTAGTCGGGGCATATTAACTATGATTGCCATAACTTATAATTTATGTTGTAAAAATGGATAATCTTCTTGTTCGTATACGACGTCATACATGACACTTTTTTCTGGATATGGCGATTCGTCAGCGAATTTCTCACATTCAGCCACCAGGTCTTTCACACGCTTGTCAATGACTTTAATGTCATCTTCTGTTGCATATTCTTCTCGAAGAATAACATCCATAACCTGTGTAATTGGATCAATTTTTTTGTATTCTTTGACTTCGTCTTTTGTTCTGTAGTGCTGTGCGTCACTCATAGAATGTCCTCTATAGCGGTAAGTTTTCATTTCTAAGAATGTTGGGCCATCTCCGCGTCTAGCACGTTGTATTGCTTCGTCAAAAGCTTCAGCAACTTTGATAGGGTTCATCCCATCTACAGGACCACAAGGCATTTCATAACCCAAACCTAATTTCCAAATATCAGAGTGATTAGCGGTTCTGTCTACAGAAGTTCCCATGGCGTATCCGTTATTTTCACAAACAAAAACGACTGGAAGTTTCCAGTTCATAGCCATATTAAATGTTTCGTGTAACGACCCTTGACGGGCAGCACCATCACCAAAATAGCAAAGGGTTACGGCACCAGTTTCATTATATTTGTCTCCAAACGCCATTCCAGCTCCTAAAGGAATTTGCCCTCCAACGATTCCATGACCACCATAAAACCCTTTTTCTTTTGAGAAAATATGCATGGAGCCTCCCAATCCTTGAGAGGTTCCTGTTGCTTTTCCAAAAAGTTCAGCCATAACTCTACGTGGATCAACACCCATCCCAATAGGTTGAACGTGATTTCGATAGGCTGTGATCATTTTGTCTTTGGATAAATCCATCGCATGTAAAGCGCCTGCAAGTACGGCTTCTTGACCGTTATACAAGTGGAGAAACCCTCTTACTTTTTGTTGAATATACACCGCTGCGAGTTTGTCTTCAAACTTTCGCCAGAGCATCATGTTTTCATACCAATCAAGGTAGACTTCTTTAGTTATTTTCTGCATGCGTTTACAGTAATTGTTTTGAATGTATACACAAAAGTAATACTTTGATTGATAACCTAAAAAGAGTAGGAGTTAATTTTTTAAAAAAACGTTATAGTACGGCTTTGTCAAAAAACCAAGGAAGGATGTTTTCAACTGATTTTGAGGCTGCTATTTGTCCAGAAGTTCCCATAAAATAGAGTTCCATTGGGGTATTTTGTTTTACTTCATATTCTGACAATGCTTGCCTGCAGGCCCCACAAGGTGGAATGGGTTTGGTGGTTGGATTGATGGTTGATCCCGCGACAATTGCCATGCGAACTATTTTTTGATTCGGAAATTCAGCTCCAGCATAGTAAACAGCGGTGCGTTCGGCACAGAGTCCAGAAGGGTAGGAGGCATTTTCTTGATTGTTTCCAGAAATAATTTCTCCGTTTTCTAATTCCAAGGCTGCACCCACTAAAAATTCTGAGTAGGGTGCATAGGCTTTTTTACGTGCTTCTGCCGCTTTTTGTATGAGGGATTGAATGGGAGTTGCTAACTCTTCAATGGTATCATAGACTTCAAAAGTGGACTCAATCTTTACTTTTTTCATAGCTTTTATAGACAAAAAAACTATTGCATTGCGCAATAGTTTTTGTTAGTGTTTTATTTGAGCAGTCGCTTAATATTCGCTGTATTCTCCATCTCCAAAATTGAAAGATAAAGAAAAACGAAGTGTATTTTCTAAGGGACTTTGTACTTTGGATGCTGAAAATAAATACGATAAATCGATATCAATGGCACTGTATTTAAAACCTGCTCCCATGGCGAAAAATTTGCGGGCGCCTTTGAGTTCATTTTCATTAAAATAACCGAGTCTTAAAGCAAATGAGTCTTGGTATACGTATTCGGCTCCTAACGCCCAAGTAAACTCATCTAGTTCTTCACTGAACCCTCCAGGCGCATCGTTAAACGATTGAAATACTCCTGACATAAATCCAACATTGGGGTCTTGACCTTCAATAATGACATTGCTGTTTTCTATTGCCCCTAAAGTGTCTGTGTCAGCATCGTAAACTCCGTTACCATTGGTGTCAGTGTAGTTGAATTCAGTCCCGTAAACAGGCGGAGTTGGCACTAGTAATTTAGTGATTTCAGCGGTCACATTAACTCTGTTGTATTGGTCAAAAATAAAATCAAATCCACCACCCAATCTTAGGTTGGTTGGTAAAAAGTTTTCAGTTCCTCCTTCATCATATTTAATTTTAGGACCTAAGTTTTGAATGGCAAACCCACCTCGCCAGCGGCCATTAAAATCGTTGTAAGCCTCTTCTTCACTCTGGTAATAACCCGAAATATCCACTCCAAAAGAGCTTGCTGCTTTAGCGTTCACATCAACGGCTTGAATTTTTAAATCTGAACGGAGGTAACGCAAGGCGACTGCCATGGAAAACTGATCTGAGAGTCGTAAGGAATAGGAGGCGTCAAAGGTCAATTCGTTTGGTTTTTCGATTATTGGATCCACAAACTCATCTTCACGGAGTTCAATTTCTCCAAGAGAAAAATATTTGAGGCTAACCGCAAACGCACTTCTTTCATTAATTCTATTGAAATAAGTGATATTTCCTAAAAAAATGTCGTTTACTAATTTGCTTAAATAAGGTGTGTAGCTGATTCCAATCCCTGATTTTGCTTCTGAAAAGGCATATTTAGAAGGGTTCCATTGTTGAGAATAGGTATCCACAGAGGTTGCTACTCCCATGTCTCCCATACCAGCCGCACGAGCATCAGAAGCAATAAGAATAAACGGGACTCCCGTGGTAATGACTCGTGAGTCTGGGTCGGCTATGATAGTAGTCTGAGCCGCTGCTTTGGTTGAAAATAGGGCGACTAAAAACAGTACGCAAAGGGATGTTAATTTTTGGTTTTTTTTGATTGGAATCATTTTTAATTTTGGTATTATGAATTAACAAATATAATGTATTATTAAAGGATTACAAGTTTTTCAATTTTTTCTGCATGCATTCCAGTGCTCGATGAACGTACTTTTAATTTATATACATAAACGCCTTTTCCAATTTTACTGCCAAAATCATCAGTGCCATCCCAAGTTAAATTTCGAGATAAAGAACTTGTTGTATTGGATCCCGTATTGGTTTGTCCATTAATGGTTTTTGTCAATTTCCCCGAAACGGTGAATATTTGAATAGAAACGTCTAATACATCCGAACTATTGTGATTGAACCAAAATTCTGTGTAATTGACAAACGGATTGGGGTAGTTCAATACATTGGTAAGCTCCAAACTGACGTCTTTGTCAAAAACCACAAATTGAATGTCCTGAGTAGAAGCATTGTTATACACATCCCATGCTTTGAGAGTCAAAGTGTGTAAGCCAGGGCTTAAATCTCTCAGGGGATAACTCAAAGAGCCGCTTTGGTAATCATCTACAGCAGCGACATAATAGGCGTTTAATTTGTAAACATTGGTTTCATCGCCGTCTAAAATGGCAGTAATATCATGTCCAATGCCACTGGCGGTGTTGATGCCGTTTTCGTCATATAAATTTGCTAAAAGAGTTGGGTTTTCATTGGTGATACCTCCAGAAACAAAATTTTCATCATTCATATACAAATTGATATTTGGTCCTGTGTTGTCTTCAGGAGCATTGAGGTTAACACCGCCAATTTTAATGTCAAAACTAAACCCTCGGTTGTCAGATAAGGGTGCTTCGGACTTGGAATAGAGGCTTATTTTTCCATTCCCTTCCGTGACTCTAATGTCTCTAGGGACAATAAATTCGAACGCAAATTGTCCATTGGTTACACTAGCCTGTCCTCTAAATATTACTTCTCCCAAAGCATCAAAATCCATCAAGATTAACCCTGATGAATCGGAGACTCCGTCATTTCCAAGTGTTGTGCGTTGAAGGTCTTTGTCGTATATACTTGCGGTGAGTATCCCGTTGTAATTGCTTAAAATAGTTCCTTGTGCATCGGTGACGGTGCCTTCAATTTTGGCGGTGTCTAAGGCTTTGAGAAGTTGAGTACTTGTATTTATATCTTCGTCATTTATTTTTGTAATTCTTATGTCTGGATTAGCGATAGGGAGTTTAATGGCGGGATCTCCAATATTAAAAACCAATCTACGCTGGGTTTGATTGGAAATTACAGGATCATTTTTAGTGCGTCTTAGTGCTTCTCCAACACTGATGGTTTGGTTACTTCCGTATGAAAACAGGTATTGACTTAAAGTTTTATTAAAACTCGTTCCAACATTCACATAAATTTTTCGTGTAGTTGTGATGAGGTTAATAGCACCTCCTTTTTTATTCCAAAATAAATATTCACCGGCAGTTTCTCTAAATGGATTGTCAAACTTAGTGTATTCACAAGTGACGGTTACAAAACAATTAAGTTTAGTAGGGTTGTTAAGTTCTTGTGCGTTTATTTTATCAAAAATGCGTTCAACAGCTAATCCGTCTTCGCCACCATGCCCAAAATAATTAACCACAATGGCGCCAACTTCTAGTGCGTCAAAAATAGCTTTGTTTACTAAGCTGTATCGCGCACCACCTGACGAGGTTTCTTGAACGTAGGAATCTGCGTGAATTTTTTGAACATTTAAAAAAGGTTTTGCTGCTTTTACATCTTCCGCAATAATTTCAGTTGTGGACTGAATGATGCGGTCCGATTCTTTATCTACATCGTCCGAGATGAGCAAAAAGTTATTGCGCCAACTACCATAAGTTTCAGGCATGTAATAAGATTCAACTTTGTCTACCATTTCTTTGGCTCGTTGGGTGTTTTCTACTAAAATACGACCTACAGCAATGTCAAGTTTGTCATTATTAGCCATGGTGCCTTCATTGGAGTCCATCATACCAAAATAGTCGTCAGATATAAAAGACGTTATCAAGCTAAAACTTTCTGTAGAATACCAAGAGGGAACAATGTTAGTGTTGTTAGAAACGCGGTCTTTATAATCAAAAGAGGCATCGCCAAATAAACACAAGTATTTTAGTTTTTTTGAAGGTGTGCTGGCATTGTCATAGACATATTTTACAAAATTCCGAATGCCGCCAATATCCTGCATTCCAGAACTGAACTCTTGATAAATGGATTCTAAAGTATATACTTTGACATTCAATTTGTTTTGAATCCGATTAATTTGTGCTAAGCGTTCTGCCTGAGCTCGTAAATAATTGGGAGTGATTATTAAATAATCAACATCTTTAAATTCGCCTTGGGCATCCAAAAACACAGTCCCTTTAATATCTTGATTTGGGACATTGGTGTTATTGGTTTTTCTAGGAACATAAAAATCAGGCCCCACTGCTTGGTAGGTTTTTAAGGTTCCTAAACTCGTTTTGAAGCTAAATTCTGATGCGGCATCTGCATTGTTATAAACTTGAATTTGATAGGGGTTGCTAATGTCCCAAACTTGAGATATGGAAGCGGCATTTGAAATTTCGAACTGGCCAATACCAAATTGGGTTGAGGAGTTGTTATTTTTAAATTCGAATTGAGTTCCGAGACTCTTTAAAGCGCACTCGGCTTCTATAGAAATATAATCTAAATAAGCTCTAGCGGATGGATTGCCATTGTTGTTGTAAGATAATTCTACATCGATTGTTTCTGAGTTACTAGAAACAGCTCCGCTAAAAAACCTTGACCTTCCAAGAATATCATTGTCAATTGCAGAATAGTTGAAATTATTAATATTAGAACCATTAAGATTGAGCTGCATTGAAGTGTCCGATTCGGATGCTGCAGCTGTATAAACTTTTAAATCGATAGGGCTGCTCGTAATTAAATTAGGGAAGTCAAAATTAAAGACTCTTACATTTTCCACATAGAAACGATGTCCAAACCAACGCCTTCCCATTTTTGCAATATTATAAGTGTCGGATTCTACAAATTTATAGTTATGAAAGGAGTTGTATGTTACATCTACATTGCCAGTGGGTTCTGATGCTATGGACATTCTAGCACCATTTCCAAGACTGATATTCACATAATAATAACTTTTATCAGTGTAAGGGTTGATGTGCGAATTGTGTTCGGAATTGTATTTTTTTGGTCCAATGGCATACATTAAAATGTAGTCATTGTCATTAAAAACGCCATCTTCTTCGCCAATTACTTGAACTGTATTCTCAATTAAGTCGTTAGAAACAGTATTTGAATTTAATAGAGGAAGCGATTTCCCACCATGTCCATAAATTTTAATATTTTTTGGGTTTATAGCACTGGAGTTAATACCCAAGCTATTCAGAAAGTTTTTATTGAGTTTATGAACGCCCGTAGTGTCGACGGCAAATCGGTACCAATCACCAGACTTTAAATTAGAATTACTGAGAGAAGTTGTTATTAACTCTCTTCTATTTTGTGTATTTACTCGATATGAAATGGTAAAACGAATAATTTTTTTAAGAATCCCATTTTCATAAAAAATAGGAGAAATTTCTAGGTGACCTTCAGAGCGATTTCTGTACACAGCATTCGTAACTTTTAATAAAGGTGTGTTAGGAATTGTGGATGTGGGTAATTGTTTTAGGTCTATTTTGGAAATTTCAATACTTTCAATCGATTTTAGTTCGGCTGAGCGTTCATCTAAATTTCCGTTCAAACTCCACTGGGCAGTAAAAGTAAGTCCATTTTCATGAGAAAAATTGTAATTTTCTGAACCAAAAGAAGGGATTTCAATTGAGCTATCACTCGTGCTCAAAGTGATCGATCCGTTCCATTTGATGTCAAAGCTTTGAGTTTGAGTGGTTCCAAAATAAAAACAACATAAGGCTATAAACAATAACAGTCTTTTCATAGTAAGGAAACGCAATGTTTTGATCATTAGTATCGATAAATAAAAGCTAATTTCAAAATTACAATAATAAATCTTGAAATTCAGCGTTTTTAACCAAAGTAATCCAAATTAAATAAATCAAAAACTAGAATAAATCCCCTGGATTTTTTATTGCATAATAATCTATAATTACTATATTGCGGGACTGAATTCAATTGAGTTTTACCATTTAAAAGTTGAATATGAAAAACATCATCACATTAAGATATTTACTTCTAGTACTACTTTCAACATCTCTTGTAGGGTGTAGCAAGTCCTCAAGTTCTGGAAACTCATCAAGAGCTACAGGTTGGCAAATTAACGCCAAAGAAGGTGGTTTTCAATACAATACAAATTTCAAAGAACAAGAAACAGCTCCAGGCCTAGTGTTTGTTGAAGGTGGAACCTTTACAATGGGAAAAGTGCAAGATGATGTCATGCACGACTGGAATAATTCTCCAAATCAACAGCATGTTCAGTCTTTTTATATGGATGAAACGGAAGTCACTAACATGATGTATTTAGAGTATTTAGATTGGGTCAAGCGTGTATATCCACCAAGTGAACCAAAATTTAAAGCAATATATAATGGCGCCGTTCCAGATACATTGGTATGGAGAAACCGCTTAGGTTACAGTGAAATGATGGTCGACAATTACCTTCGCCATCCTGCTTTTAAAGACTATCCAGTTGTGGGAGTTAGTTGGATGCAAGCTGTTGAATTTGCAAACTGGAGATCAGATCGTGTTGCAGAAATGGGATTACAAAAAGAAGGATATCTTGAAAAAGATTCTCACCTAACACACACGACTGCAGATAGTAATTTTAATATAAATACTTACATAAATGCACCAACCAAAGCTTATGGCGGAAATGATTCTATTACGATTCCAAATAAAAGAAGATCAAAAATAGAAAAAGATTCTACCCGTATATACGCTACGCGAGAAACAGGTGTTATTTCTTTGAAATACCGCTTGCCAACTGAAGCAGAATGGGAATATGCAGCTTTGGGACTTACAGAACTTAGAAGTTACAATGTTTACAGAGGACGAAAAAAATACCCCTGGGATGGTAAATATTCACGATCCGGAGATCGCAAAACAAAAGGAGATCAATTAGCAAACTTTAAACAAGGTAAAGGAGACTACGGTGGGATTTCTGGTTGGTCTGATGATGGTGCTGATATTACAAATCAAGTGATGTCCTATGCGCCTAACAACTTTGGAATTTATGATATGGCTGGTAATGTCGCTGAATGGGTTGCCGATGTCTACAGACCTATCGTAGATGATGAATTTAGTGACTTTGGATACTATAGAGGTAATGTATATGGTAAGAATGCCATTGGAGAAGATGGAAGTGTTAAAGTTATTGGGATTGATGACATCGAATATAAAACGCTTTCAAACGGTAAACTAATTGCTACAGGACTTCCAGGTCAAATAAGTCAAATACCGGTGGACGAAGATGAAACTTATTTACGTACCAATTTTGACAAAAGCAACAATATTAACTACCGTGATGGTGATGCAAGGTCTTCAAGATTCTTTGATGATTTTGAAGAAGAAGATTCTGATAATGAAGCTATTACGCGAAAAATGTACAACTCTCCAAATCATAGTGTGTCAACAAATGACACAGGTGTGGATAGACAATATGACAAGTCAGACGTTAGAACCTCGCTTATTAATGACCAAGTGAGAGTTTACAAAGGTGGCTCTTGGAAAGATAGAGAATACTGGCTCGATCCAGCACAAAGACGTTATTATCCAGAAGATATGTCAACAGATTATATCGGATTTAGATGTGCAATGTCTAGAGTAGGATCTAAATCAATTTCGAAAAAGAAACGAAAAAATTAACTTTTTTCACTTCAAATAATATTAAGTCCTATCAATTATAATTGTTAGGACTTTTTTTATATTTTTAGGATATGGAATTACATCAAATTCATCACTTATTTTTGAACAGCTCTGGGGTTTCAACAGACACACGAAACATTGTAAAAAACTCCCTGTTTTTTGCTCTAAAAGGGACTAACTTTAATGGAAACACCTTTGCACAACAAGCACTTGAAAGTGGAGCGAGCTATGCTGTTATTGATGAGGTTAGTGGTCTTAATGATGAGCGTTTTATTTTGGTCGACAACGCATTAGAAACCTTGCAAACACTCGCTAATTTTCATAGAAAACATCTCGAATTGCCCATAATTGCATTGACGGGGAGTAATGGTAAAACAACTACAAAAGAGTTGATCCATGCCGTATTAAAGCCCTACTTCAAAACCGTAGCAACTATAGGAAATTTAAACAACCACATAGGAGTACCTTTAACTCTTTTAGCCATGACTGCCGATACTGAAATTGGCATTGTAGAAATGGGAGCAAATCATGCAAAAGAAATTGCCATGCTTTGCGAAATTGCTCAGCCAAACATCGGCTATATCACCAATTTCGGAAAAGCCCATTTAGAAGGATTTGGATCCAAAGAAGGCATCGTAAAAGCCAAAAGTGAATTGTATGACTACCTAAAAGTGAATTCGGGGTTAATTATTTTAAACTCTGATGATTTCAAACAAGTCGTACAAGTGGGTGCTTATGATCCTGTATATACATTTTCAGAATCTCTGCAAACATCCGTAAATGTGAAGCTAACAAGCAAACACCCATTTTTGAGTATAGCGCTTAAAGAAACAGTGATTAAAACACAGCTTGTTGGAACTTATAATTTTCATAACATTGCAGCGGCTTTGGCTATTGGAACCTATTATAAGCTTACGCCCTTACAGCTCAAACAAGGAATTGAACCCTACGTTCCAGCAAATAACCGATCGCAAATCATCCAGCAACACTCCAATGAAATATTACTAGACGCCTACAATGCCAATCCGAGCAGTATGGAAGTTGCTTTGGATAATTTTAAAAGCATTCAAAATTCGCAAAAAATCGCTATTTTAGGAGATATGTTTGAGTTGGGAACAACGACCTCTAAAGAACATTTAGAGGTTGTAAACCAAGCAATAGCAACCAAAGGATGCGTATTTTACTTTGTTGGAACTCATTTTTTTGAACAAAAAACAGACCATCCAAAGCTCCAGTTTTTCGAAACCTTCCAAGACCTTCAACTGCACTTAGAACAATCAACCATTTCAAACACGAGTGTTTTGATAAAAGGCTCACGAGGTATGGCCTTGGAGCGAGTTTTGGAATTGATTTAATTACAATTTATAGGTCATAAGTAAAAAGGGGCTATTTTTTTTTCAATCTAAACTCCTTTAATACTCTGATACAATACAATCTCTAGTCAATTAGATTGTGAAATAAATTAATAACGACTAATTTTTTGTTATTCAGATACCCTCTTTTTGTTGCTTTAAGTCAGGCTTGACCGTTTTTTTTTAAATGAAAAGCAGTAGGATACCCTGAAAAAAAATTATTTTGAGTTGTAAATAAAAAGTAATAAATTTTATTTCAATACAAAAGGTATTTGTATATTTGAGTAAAATTAACCAATTATGAAATATTTTATTCTAATACTACTATGCGTACCAAGCATGGTTGTTAGTCAAATATTAACCGTTATTGATGGAGCTTCAATTGCAATTGAAAACACAGCATCTATTTCTTTAGATGGACTCACAATAGCGCCTAGCGACTCCTATGTCATTACAGGCGCAAACACTGTTTCAGTCACCAATAACCCTGTAGAAGTTAATGAGAACAGTAGTGTCAATAGAGTTTATGAACTTTCAACAGCTTTGAGTGATTTTTCTGGAACGCTTGTTTTTGCGTATGCAGAGGACGAACTTAATGGTATTGCTGAATCTGATTTAGTACTAGAAACTCTAAGTACTGATGGCGTTTGGAATAGCTATGAGGCAGATGTAGACGATGCGAATAACACTTTAAGCTATGATTTTACAAATTTAGAATTCACAAAAATCACAGCCAGCTCGGTCAATGCGAGTCTTACTGTCGAAGAAATTGCTAAAAATGATTTTGTGAAAGTTTATCCAAATCCAACAACTGATAAACTGATCATTGCTTCAAAAAATATTAAGAACTCTATTTTGTACAACATCAATGGACAAAAAGTATTAGAAACTGACCGCAACAAATTGAATGTTTCACAACTTCCAATTGGGGTTTACTTATTACACACCACCAATAACCAAAACCAATTGTCAACTTTTAAGATCATTAAAAAATAAAAAAGTTAACAGCTATTTCATTAACTAATGATGATGATTTTTATATTGTGTAAAGCAAAAATAGTGATGGGAATTATTTAGAAATTTCTTATGTATATGACTAGGTACTGATACATTAAGTTCATATTCTATTTTGTTATAAATAGATATTTCGACTAAAAAAATCACTCATAACGAGTGGTTTTTTTGTGGGTCATACTGGATTCGAACCAGTGACTTCTACCCTGTCAAGGTAACACTCTGAACCAACTGAGTTAATGACCCTCTTGCAAAGAGTGGTAAAAATACTAATATCTTTTTATTATGTATCTTTATTTTTTAATTTATAATTAACCAAAATTTAGAATCTTGATATTTTTAACCAATCAAACATTTCCCAATTATATAATCAAGTTCATGTCCGATGAATGGATCGTTAATAATTGTGCTGTTTTAGTAGTCATTATTTTTGTGTTAATGCTGGGTCGTTTTTTGTCGCGACAACAAAATGTTAGAGTCACTTATTTTATGGGTGTAATTTTGTTTTTTACTTCTATGGTCACACCCTTGCGTACGGCTTTGAATGGACACTGGAATATAGTCACAGATTTGCCGTTTCATTTATGTGGAATTTCAGGTTTAATTTGTTCTTTTCTACCCTTTTTGAAACGTAAACAAGGACTATTTGATTTTGTGTTTTACACTGGAATTATCGGAGGAATCATGTCCGTACTCACCCCACAAATGAATGGTTTTGATGGCAGTGATTTTTCGTACTTAGAATACTATGTAAGGCATGTACTCATCTTTTTGATGCCCTTATACA
>Ga0209534_10005027_pt1 | contig 11897 bp, 15 predicted proteins | sample COG_07_FD_184751 | JGI IMG/M metagenome (GOLD analysis project Ga0209534, IMG submission 184751) | Pelagic Microbial community sample from North Sea - COGITO 998_met_07 (SPAdes) (version 2) | ecosystem: Environmental > Aquatic > Marine > Neritic zone/Coastal water | place: Helgoland, sampling... | reverse complement strand
TAAATTAACTATCTTGTCAACACACCTAAAAATCACTTTATTAATTCTTAGCATTTTCTGTGTTGAGCCTGCTCAGGCTAAGGTTAATATTAAACCCAGTGATGGAAAAGACTTACTTGCCAAAGAAATCTATCAAAAAATTACGAGCGAACATTTCTTTAAGGGTCAAAAATTTGTAGCCCTGAATGTAAAGTTGGGGCAAGCGCTTAGGGAACAATTAGATTCTCAAAAGATTTACTTTACCAAAAATGAAATCGCTCGTTTTGAAAGAGACTTTCAATCCTCGTCTTCTGAGGTTGAGCTGGAAGCCAGTTATAGATTGATTAACCTCTATTTTAATAGGCTGATTGAGGCGACTGACTATCAAGTAAAAGAGATAGAAAAGGGTAATTTTAACTTCAACGAAGAAGATCATATTCTACTAGATGATGATCTCAGGGAGTGGCAAGGCAGCAAATTTCAGTTAAGAAAGATTTGGCAAAAATTAGCAAAAAATGATGTTTTAACTTCCATGCTGGCTGACAAGACTGAGGCTGAAGCGGTGAAGCAAATTGCTAAAAGATACAAGAATCGATTGCGTAGAATCTCACAGAGAAATGAAGAAGATGTTTTTTCAATTGTGATCAATAGTCTGACCGGATTATTTGATCCTCACTCTTCATATTTTTCTCCCAAATCAGCCGAAGACTTTGAGATGACTATGAGCTTAAAGTTAGAGGGAATAGGCGCCTTGCTGACAACAGAGGATGATTACCCAATTATTGTTAGCGTTGTGCCTGGAGGGCCTGCTGACAAATCAGGAAAAATTAGTCCAGATGATAAAATAGTGAGAATTAAGCAAATTGAAGATACCCAGCTCGAACCGGTGGATGTTGTTGGCTGGAGAATTGATGAGGTCGTGCAGCTGATTAGAGGAGAGGCTGGGACCGAGCTAGAACTAGAAATAATTCCCGCTAAAACTGAGGATGATAGTGATAGAAAATGGGTCTTGCTGACTCGTGAAGAAGTGAAGTTAGAAGAGCAGGCAGCAAAGTCTACAATAGTTGAGATTGTGCACAATGAAAGTGTTATGAAAATAGGGATTATTGATTTGCCGGCATTCTACATAGACTTTAATGCTTGGCGAGAAAAAGATCCAAGTTTTCGGAGTAGCTCAAGGGATGTGGAAGACATTCTCAATCAATTCAATGCAGAGAATGTTGATGGAGTGATCGTTGACTTAAGGGGCAATTCAGGGGGATCGCTCTATGAGGCTAATAAACTTACAGGATTGTTTGTATCAGCGGGCGCTACGTTACAAGTGAAAGAAAGGAACGGGAAAATAAGGCCTTGGGGAGATGCTAGAGCTAAGCAGGTATGGAAAAAGCCTATGGCTGTAATGGTAGACAGATATTCTGCATCAGCATCTGAAATTTTTGCTGGCGCAATACAAGATTATCAAAGAGGGTTAATTATTGGCCACCAAACCTTTGGCAAAGGCACTGTTCAGCAACTAGATGATTTGACCAGCGGCCAGCTAAAATTAACTGAATCTAAGTTTTATAGAGTCACTGGATCAGGCATGCAAAATAAAGGGATTCAGCCTGACATTAATCTTCCGGCAACCTGGGACCTTACAGAGACAGGCGAAAGTTCATTGGAATTTGCCCTTCCTTGGGATCAAATCAAGCCCGTAAGATTTAAAAAATTTAAATTTAATAAGGAGCTGATGAGTCAACTAAGATTTTCTCATTTACAGCGGCTAGATAGCAGCCCAGACCTGCAATATCTTCTAGATATAAGGAAAAGGTACGATGAGCAACAAGAAAAAACCTCTTTATCAATAAATATAAGCACAAGACAAGCTGAAAAATTTGAGAGGCAGCAATGGGCTCTTAAAATTGAAAATAAAAGAAGGGCTGCTAAAGGGCTTGAGGCATTCAAGAGCTATGATGCCCTCAAGAAATTTAATGAAGAGCAAGAAGAAACCGAGGTTGATATTGATATTCAAACTGACTACCTGTTGCACGAAGGCACTTTAATTCTTTCAGATTATATCTACCTAAATAGTGACTCCTTGCTTTCTGAGGCGGCATAAAACATGAAAATAGTATCTTTTAACATTAATAGTATTAGAGCGCGCCCCCACCAAATCCTCCATCTCAAAAACACATTAGATCCTGATGTGATTGGCATCCAGGAAACTAAAGTGAATGATCCTGAGTTTCCAATGGATGAAATTAAATCTATGGGCTATCACGCGGAATATTGGGGCCAAAAGGGTCATTATGGGGTTGCTATTTTAAGCAAGAAAAAAGCTGAGGCTGTGCAAAAAGGCTTTGCAAAAGACACCTTGGATGATCAAAAAAGATTTATACAAGCTACTTTTAAATGGAAGAAGGAAACCATTACAATTATGAATGGGTACTTTCCTCAAGGGGAAAATAGGGAGCACGAAACAAAATTTCCTAAAAAAATAAAATACTACTCAGATCTTAAAAAGCACATTAAGACATTACAAAAAACAGAAAAAAATTTAATAGTCATGGGTGATTTTAATGTGGCGCCGACTCCTTTGGACATAGGTATTGGTGAGGCCAATGCAAAAAGATGGCTTAGAGAAGGAAAAACTGCATTTTTACCTGAAGAAATTGATATGTGGAATAGCATCAAAGAGCTGGGTTTTATCGATTCATGGAGGCAGCAATACCCTGAAGAAGGTTCAATATATTCCTGGTTTGATTATCGCTCTAGAATGTTTGATGATAGTCCCAAGAGAGGACTGAGAATTGATCATATTTTAGTCGCTGAGCATATGAAAAAAAATATCAAAGAGACCGGAATAGATTACATTGCTAGGGCCATGGAAAAGCCATCGGATCATTGCCCGGTTTGGCTCACATTAAAGTGATTATCTATAAGGACTTTACCTTTGAGGCTGCTCACAAGCTGCCCCTTGTTCCTGATACTCATAAGTGCTCAAAACTTCATGGGCATAGCTTTAAAGTAAGAATCAGCGTTGAAGATGAGCTAAGCGATCTAGGTTGGGTAATAGATTACGCAGACATTAAATCTGCTTGTGAGCCAGTTATTGAAGTATTAGATCACAGCTACTTAAATGAAGTACCAGGTCTTGAGAATCCAACAAGTGAAAATATAGCCGTGTGGCTGTGGAATGAAATTCAGCACAAATTGGCTATATTAAGTGAGGTTGAAGTTAAAGAAACTTGTAATACAGGCTGTATTTATCGGGGTTAATTAGAGCCTCGCGCGAAAGAAATCTTTTAGCAGTGTAGCAGACTCATCTTGCATAAGACCTGAAACATAATTGACCTTGTGGTTCAAAAATTTTTTATCAAAAAAATTATCAACAGAAACGATGGATATCTCTTCTATACGACAAGGTAAGCCAAACGTATGCATAAGGATACATGCTGCTATCCGTCGCCCAGATATCTTGTTAATTAGCTGCCCTCCTCATCTCTGCATTACTCTTAAGAAAGCGCTCAAGTGCCGTAGGGCTCATGCCCATAGTATCTTTATTTGCATCAACAAAGACCGGCGAGGCTCCTGAATAGCTAATAGCGTTGCAAGTGGCAATGAAGGTTAGAGCCTAAGAAATTACTCATCGCCTCTATTTACAACTGCTAAGACCATAGACACATGCAATGCAGCTGTACCATTTACAGTAGCAACTGCGTATTTTGAGCCCGTAAATTCAGCAACACTATTTTCAAACTCAACAACCTTTGCTCTAACTGACGAAACAAAATTAGAGTCAATACAATCAACTAAATATTGCCTCTCATTGCCCTCAAAAACGGGGCGATGCAACGGAATGAAGCCATCACCAAAAATTGATCGACAAAATGAAACGGTTGCTGCTGCTATAATTGGATATCCATCATAAAAATTTCTCTAAAATTGGCATCAACACATCAAAAGGGTCCTTACTCTCGATAGAGAGATGTGTTGCCGTTTGATCAGTTAACGTTCTAGGCAATCTGGTATATAAAACTGTAAGATTCCTTAGATTATTGTATTCCTTGCAAAGGGATTCACCCTCTAATTTTGCTTGTATATATTCCGGCAATTCCTTTGTTTCGTCAAGAACAGCGACACTTGAAGGATAGAAAACATGCTTAACCGAGAGACTTACACATTTATCCAAAATCGCTTTAAAGGTATCAACGTAAAAAAGCTTAAAATTACTGTATAAATCTTTCTCAAAACCTTTGCTTCTTTTAACAAATATTTTTGGAGTTGAGAAATAAAAAATGTAGTCCGGTTTATTCGCAAAAAGCTTATCAAACTTAGGGTCTATAACATCAAAATGTACTAATTTGACACCAATATTTCTATCTGCCAGCTCTTTCTTTAACCGCTCAGCATCCTGCGTACCCTTTGCATAGGAAAATGTAATGTTAGCCCCCATTAGTGCAAGAATCTTCACCGTATAACAACCTAAGCCTCTGGAACCACCTATTACTAATACTTTCTTACCAACAGCAAATCTTTTTGTTATCTTTTTATTGAGGGCAGTTAACGATAAACTTTCCGTTGGCACTGGTCGAGCAATGGCTCGCAACTTTGCCTCCATGTTGAAAGTATTTACTCGTAAGTCCACAAGACTAAACCGTCGGTCTGTTTTAATAACATCAATCGATTGAATGTTATTTTTTTTCTTGAGATTCAAAGCAGCCGATACAAAAATTGAATGTAAGCCAGGCACTTGCATGCCAACGACTGATGACAGGCACGCAATCTGGCTGACCAGTGAACATTCATAACCAGCAAATAATGCTGGATAAAGAGCTTTGACATACGAAGGGTCTGCTGATTGAATAAAGTCAATGCGGTCTAACGATTCGATATCACTGAAATCGAGCTCAGAGACTTCCGGCTCAGTGGTACTGTTCGAGTAATCCATATGGCTATCATTAGCACAACGATCACCACTTAACTTTAATCTTAAAAAAACCACCTCTGTTTTAGATATCTCAATAACTTGAGTTTTCGGGTAGTAATGGCAGTCAACCATTTCATCTAGATAGATTGGCTGAAGAAACTTCACAATAAGATAGTCGAGAATATTATTGCCTGTCATTAAAAAAACGTCTAGGGCCCAAAGCAGGCTATTAATGCCATGAACTATGACCTTTCCAGGGGGCGTTTTTCTGGCATATTCGTCAGATAAATGAATCGGATTAAAATCACCCGAAAACTTAGCAAACTGCTGCTGATCCTGTAACGTAAATTTGCGGCTTGCAATGAAAGACTTTTCCAAAATATACCTTTTAAATGTAACCCCAGGCTTGACTGGCCTTATAGAAGTTTAAACATCATTATTATACTCGATGCGTTAGACGTATTTAGACAGACTAGGAAGCGTAGTCTTTCCATCTGGAATATCCCTACCAACGGTTGACCCAACAGACACAACCACCTCTGAACCTATATTAACAGACTGCATTATCGTTACACCCGGACCCACTATGGTATTCGCCCCGATTATACAGCCGCCACCGATAAAAACGTTGCCAGAAATAATCGAAAAATCTGACACTATTACGTTATGACCAATCGTAGTGCCAGAGTTAACGATCGAAAAATCGCCAATATTAGCATTAGGATTAACCACTACTCCGTGGGATATAAATGTTCCTCTCCCTAGTTTTACGCTACTAGAGACATATGCATGAGAAGACACCAGAGCCGGCACATTGAAATCAGTCATTAGTTCTAATTTACCAGATCTGCGCAACAAGCCTTTTCGATCAACGGCTCCAAAAGCTGGGAACACAAACTCAGGTTGCGCGTTATTTAAAAAATAGTCTTCAGGTGTGCCAAGGTATCTTAGATCAGAATCAGTTTGAACCAAATCTACATACCCGATTACTTTAAAACCTTTTTGAACAGCCACTTCAGCCACTTCAGATGAAAAACCACCGCCGCCTATAAGCACTAATTTTCGCAATCTAAGCCTACTAAATTCATAATGATGAGCCCGAGTCAACACATAGTATTTGTCCTGTGATAGATAACGCTCGCCGACTAATTAAAAAATCAATTGCATCAATTACATCTTTAACACTTGTCAAGCCTAATGGCGAATTCTTTTCTAGAGCCTGTTTGAAGCTTTCACCGTAAATAATCTGGGCATCTGTCATTTCGGTTGCAAGCCAGCCAGGCGCAACGCCGACAAATCGTCTTGGACCAGCCTCCTTAGCCAGACCCTTGATCATAGAGTCTAACGCAGCCTTCATCGCTGAGTAACCGACTATTCCTGGCTCGGGTCTAATTGCGGCAGTTGATGAAATCACGCAGAATACGGCATTTTTTTCAGAGATTTTAGCGCTGCAAAAAAGCTTCGAAGTAAAAAGAGCGCCGCGCAGGTTAACGTCATAAAGCGAATCAAAGTCAGTTATATCTGCCATCCTGTGCGGCTTAACAATCTGTTTACCTGCACAGTAGATTAACTTATCAACCTTTCCAAAGTGCTCAACGCAAACCTGAAGACTGTCACTGATATTATCAGTTGAGGACACATCTGAAGTTAGGGCAAATATATTATTATTATGCTTGGATATTTCCTTTAACTTGTCTCCACGCCGCGCCAGTACTGAAACATTATCTGTGTGAGCCATGTGAAGCGCTAATTCCCTGCCAATACCACTGGATCCGCCAACAATTATGCAGTGATCTCTATCCTTATCACTGCTCATCAACAAAGCCCACTAAGGTCACAAAGTCTTGGACTGTATTGATTTCTTCGAACTTCTCTAACTCTACCGGCATTCCTAATTCATCCAGCACGCTAACAATAGATAGTATTCCTAAAGAGTCCCAACCCTCAATATCTTGAACATTATCTTCAACGACTATAGTTTCTTCGCAGTCTAATGCTTCGGCAATTAATTCTAAAAATTCTACAAGCTTCATATTATTCTCCTAGATGAAAGGTGTTAGGTGCATAGATTTGATCAGTAGTAATTATTGCTGCTCCCCAACTCAGACCAATACCAAAGCCAGCGACAAGGCTAGTTAGTTTATTTGAGGAATATGATTGACCTAAAAATCCATTAATGGTTCCGGGAATCGAGGCGGAGTTTTGATTCCCGTAAACAGATTGTGTTTCATCGGGCACCTTATCACTGTCTAACTTCATTTTCTTTTTAATATGCTGCAACATATATTTGTTAGGCTGATGCAACACAAAATAATCAATATCATTATTTTCTAGAGCAGCATCATTCATAATATTATTGATCATTGGAGGGACTCGTTTCAATGTAAAATTAAATACAGCGGCTCCATCCATAGTTATAACAGGTGGTTTCTCACTAAACTTTGATTCTTTCCTTAGCCCACTATTTGGGATAATTAAGGAGTCGTACCCGGATCCATCGCTGTATAAATTAAACAAACTATAAGACGCACTTCTTTGAATCAAAATAGCGCTGCCCGCATCACCCATAATAGGGGCTACCACATGGTCTGTGGGATCAACCAACTTCGATGCCACATCACCAACACAGAGTAAAATATTATCTAAGCCCGCCTCAATAAAGCCATAAGCTGCTGCCAAACCATAAACAAATCCACTACAGCCCAATCTCATATCGAAACAGACGCTGGAATTACTAAGTCCTAACCTATGTTGAAGTGAAATTGCAGTTGCTGGTGAGGTAAAATCTGGAGACTGAGATACAAAAATAATTCCTCCCAGCTCCTCGGTAGCAGTATTTGTTCCAGCGAGAACCTTTTTAGCGGCTTCATAGCATAGATCCGATGTAGTTTGTGGCCCACTCACCACATACCTAGAGGACAACCCCATGACCTTGGCAAGACGTCTAGCTTCCGACTCCGTAAGATCAAACTGCTGATAGGAGGACATAAAATCTACTTTTTTGTCGCCGGCAACAGTCACCATCCCCTTGATAGCCGCATTATGAAAATACAAAGTATTAATCACCATATCTAATCTCAGACATTTTTCTAATATAGCTCACCCAAGCCCCAAACGAAAGAAGGGGTGATCCATCAGCATCAAATGTTTCTTCATTAGCCAATGCGACATAATAACCAATCTTAGCCTCAACCAAACTTTCAGTCTCCATAATAAGACTTACAACGTCCATGCTATCAAGTAATTCCAGAATATTGGTTGAATCAATAATTTGAGTATCAATAGTTACATCAAACTCATTCTTAAGATTAAAAAAAGCCTCAAGAGCAAGTTTACGTATTTGATTTAATTCCATGCAATCTCTTCCAAGCAACCTGATATGGGTTTAGTTTTCTCGGTTAAGACGTATCTTACCACGTTGTTTTCAGATGATTCTGTCTTAAAATCGTTGTGAGTATAAAAATCTTTAGTCATGACATTTTTATTAGTTGGCTTGTATTGTGCGTATAAGGGATAATTATTAAAAGACTGAATAACAACAGAGAGCATGGATCTCTCAATTTCTCGACCAAAAGCACGGCAACTTAACAAAAACACATCGATAGCGTTGTTCACAATAATCACAACCCCTATAACTCCCATACTACCAAATTTATCATCGACAGAGAATGCATAGACCGATTCAGTGGCCATAAAATCCTGAATCTCTGCTATCGAATAACGCTTGGTGGTTAAGTTAAACTGATTGGTCTTTTGGGTGAGCTGGGAGATACGAGGCGCCAAGGTAGCATCGTTAAGATAGACAGTCATCTTTATTGCCAAGCCCCGTAAATAATCGTCGATGGTATTCGAGTTATCTAAAAAACTTTTTCGATCCACCTCTTGAGCATATGAGTCAGACTTAACCCTATCTTCATCAGTTAGATGATGCGCATAGAGGTAAGATAAGTCCACTAGTAGATTATTAACCTCGTCAAAATCATCTGGATTAAATCTAAGGCATTGAATATCACTATGAACTCTCTCAACTTCTTCAATTTCAAAGAGATTATCATCAATGAAAACTGCTGAAGAAGATCCAAGATTCAATGATTCAAGCAACAGTCTTATATTCTCACTCTTCCGGTCCCAATTTGCCTTTACCGCAACGAAGTCATCAATTGACAGCGGCATGTCTCGATTGAGAAAGATATCTTCAATATCAGACTGATTATTCTTAGTTACCAGGCATAGAATTAACCCGGCTTTTTTAAGCCTAAGAAGAGATAATTGAAAATAATAATAAAGAGACCCCGGATATTCATGGCCCACTTTTACACCATTAAGACCATCCTCGCCTACAATTCCACCCCATAGTGTATTGTCTGCATCAACAAATATTACCTTTTTTCTCGGATGGAAATAACTCTCAAAATGGAAAAAGTATTTATTGCTGATAATTTTTCCCAACGATTTTGAATAAGGAGCTCTCATAACACCATAGTTGCGTTGGCTAAAATTGCTTGCAAATCCTGAGCCAGAAACTAGATGGGCAACATCCACCAAAATACAATCCGATGGTTTGGCTGCTACGAAGTTCAATATCCGGCTATTGATTTTGGAAGCCAAGATTTTGCTTTCTATCAATTCAGCTTGTGAAAACGAACTACAATTAAAATATACTGTATTAAGTATTAGTTTGATTTTAGAGCGCTGCATGAGATTTTCAAGATGAAGAAAAATTTCATTTATATTGTCCGCAAAAGATTCTGATATTCCATAAGAATTAAAAGCATATTGCGAGATATGGAGTAATAAAAAATCTTCGTCCCCTGCATTAAGAATTTCTGGGATTATCTGATCAACAGGGCTGAAAATAAAGTTTAGCGCATGATCATTCACGGTGCTAAATTTACGAAATAAATTATTACAGACTACGTCTGATACTACTTTAATGTCTATAGCTTTCATTATTATCCTCAAATCGATTCTGAATTGAACTCATGTTCTAAACGATTCTTATAAAAATATCAGTAATTATAACCATATTGGTTAAAATTGATGAGTTGCCATCAACTCATATAAAAGGTCGACAGCCACACGCTTGTTATTTAACAACAAAAAGATTGACTCATTAAGATATTTATAAGCATCAAATCCAGCTAACAGAAACGAAATGCGAGAAATCATAACCGAGTAATTCTTTTATGGTAATTGTTTTTTAGGAAGTACTTAACAGTTGCAAACATCGCTATATTTTTAAGCGTTGCGAAATAACCGTTCCTTAAATTATAGAATAAGAGTCTAGCCTTGAGAGCTCGAGAAACTTTTGGTAAATAGTACTGGGTGCTGATTATGGCTTCACGGACAATCTTAAGAGTATCAGCATCAAAATATTTAGTGGGTAAATCGTCAGTACACTCATCCATATATTGAAGCAGGTAGCTAGCTTTGTCGCTACGCACCCTCCCGTTATGTAGTAATTCCTTAAGCAAGGATATTCTTATCTCATCAGACATATCTGGAGTCGAGAATAACCCACAGGGATGCGCCTTAGAATTAGAAGACAGCTGTCTACAATCTTGGTACTCCACACCAGCATAATAAAAGCCATACAGAATATCAAAAGGTATTACAGCATCATTTAGCAAAAGTTCACACTTTATCAAACCAAACCTAGAGATTAAAATAACAATCTTTGACCCTAAACCGTCAAGATTATTTATGCACTCAAAAAATCTAGGAAGGTCCTCCTTAGGCACAAATACATCGATATCATTGGTATACCCGACTGGTAAAAACTCATATCCCCTAAGAACAAGAAATTGGCCAAAAGCCTCACTCAGCCGTTCAAAAAAAAGCTCAAGATTTAAGGGTGATATCAAGGTATTAGACATTTAAAGTTACGTTATTTGCATATAATTTTTAATTAACACTATTATTGTCTTAAATCTCTAGCCAGCAAGTGCAGGATTCTTATATAAAAATTTAAGTCTAATTCTTCCATCATTATTGTCTATTTGCGAGAGCTCAGCCAGCACTTTTTAGAATCTAAAGATTTGTTCATATTGCAAATTATCAATATCTATCAATGTTTCTTATGGTTTCAGGGATCATGGTTTGTGATAATATCTAAGAATACCTTGTTAACAGGCCTTGTGGAATCAATTGCGTCCCAGTAATCCAGTTTGGAGGCAACTTTATAAAAATGATAGCGTTGAAGATGAGCTAAGCGATCTAGGTTGGGCAATAGATTACGCGGATATTAAATCTGCATGTGGGCCTGTTATTGAAGTATTAGATCACAGCTACTTAAATAAAGTGCCAGGCCTTAATAATCCAACGAGTGAAAATATAGCCGTGTGGTTGTGGAATGAAATTCAGCCCAAATTGGCTATATTAAGTGAGATTGAAGTTAAAGAGGCTTTTAATACCGGGTGTATTTATCGGGGTTAATTAACGCCTCGCACGAAAGAAATCTTTTAGCAGTGCAGAAGACTCATCTTGCATAAGACCTGAAGCATAATTGACTCTGTGGTTCAAAAATTTTTTATCAAAAAAATTATCAATAGAAACGATGGATCCTGTTTTAGGCTCAAACGCAGCAAAGTACACATTGTCTATTCTTGCGTCTACTATTGCTTTAGCGCACATATGACAGGGCTCTAGAGTGACGTATAAATCACAGTTTACTAATCTGTAATTATTGATCATTTTGCAGGCTAAATTGATAGCATTGATTTCTGCATGAGCTGTGACAGAATGATCTCTAATAACTGAGTTGAAACCCGCACCAATAACCTTGTTCTCTTTAACGACTACTGCTCCGACCGGAACCTCATTTGATGCAATAGCTTGCTTAGCCTGATTAATGGCAAGCTGCATAAAATCATCAGGGGATAAGGTCATAATGAAGATCTATCAATCAGAGAAATTTAGCCCATTGCTCAATCGGCCTTCTCTCTGATGAAAGTTGATTGATCACAGCATCTTCATCCTTGTAGCCCAGAGCGAGACCACAAAAAAGAAT
>Ga0209534_10005020_pt1 | contig 11908 bp, 8 predicted proteins | sample COG_07_FD_184751 | JGI IMG/M metagenome (GOLD analysis project Ga0209534, IMG submission 184751) | Pelagic Microbial community sample from North Sea - COGITO 998_met_07 (SPAdes) (version 2) | ecosystem: Environmental > Aquatic > Marine > Neritic zone/Coastal water | place: Helgoland, sampling... | reverse complement strand
TAAATATAAAACTGAATTACATATTGAATTTCTTAATTTTAATTTAGGAAGACCTACAATACACGAAAATGATGGTAGTTTTAAAGTAATGACACCAGAAGAGGCTAGATTAAGAAATTTAACTTACAGTGCTCCTTTAACATTAAATATTAAATTAACCCGTATTTTAAGAACAAGTAGTAATGCTGATACTTTAGAGATTGATACTATTACAAATGAACCTAAAGAAATATATGACCAAGAAGATATTAAAGAAGAATATTTTAATAATATTAATTTTGGTCGTATTCCAATTATGGTATTAGGTTCAAATTGCGTATTAAACAAAAAAGATAGCACTAAATTAGAGCAAAATAATGAATGCCCTTACGATTTAGGTGGTTATTTTATTATTGGTGGTAATGAAAAAGTTATTATTTCTCAAGAACGCATTGCTGAAAACGATGCTTTTGTATTTAATAATCAAAAAAAAATTAAAGGAAAAGAAATCGAAATACGATGCTCTTCAGACCAATATTTTAGTGTTGTCATTTCTAATGTTGTAAGATATGTATATAAAGATGAAACATTAGAATTTGATTCTCCTAATTTTAAAATGCCAATTCCTATATTCTTATTAATGAAAGCATTAGGTGTTTCGACAGATAAAAAATTATTTGAATATGTTGGATGGAATATGGATAATGAATTAGGTGTATTTATTACAACTATTTTAAAACCTAGTTTTGAAAAATTAAAAAAGATATGTAAGCAAAATAATATTGATACAAATGCTGACCAATCTAAATTTCAAGAGATTATGTTGAATTATTTAAAATTTAAAAATGCTAGTCGTGAAATTAAATTAAGTATGGATGATAAATTTAAGTATTTAAAAAAAGTTATGGAAGATGATATTTTACCACATATAGGAACATTATTAGATAAAAAAATAAAATATATAGGCTATATGTGTCGTAAATTAATTCTAGTTCATTTTAATTATTTACCTTATGATGATCGTGATGCTTATGATAATAAAAGAGTAGATACTCCTGGTGTATTATTAGCATCTCAATTTAGACAATGTTTCAATAAATTAGTCAAAGATATGGTTAAATCATTAACACGAGAAATTAAAAATAATAAATCTAAAAGAGATATATTTGATTTAATTACAAGTAATAATATTTATAAAATTATTAAACCAACTATTATTGATGGTGGTTTAAAATATGCTTTGGCTACTGGAAATTGGGGTATTAAATCTAATGGAAAAGGAAATATTAAAGCAGGAACTGCTCAAGTATTAAATCGGCTTAGTTATCAAAGTTTTATTTCTCATTTACGACGTGTAAATTCACCTAGTGATAAAGGAAGTGGTGGTAAAATTATTAAACCACGTAAATTACACGGCACAACATGGGGCTATATTTGTCCTGTTGAAACACCAGAAGGGCAACCTGTTGGATTAGTTAAAAATATGTCTTTAATATCAAAAATTACAAACAATAGTAATAGTATGATAATTCGAGTTTTATTGAAATCATTGATAGATAAAGATAATAAAGATAATGATAATGATAAAGATGAATTTAAACTTAATATTAAACTATTAGAAGAGTGTGATATAAATGATTTATCTACATTATGTAGTATATTTTTAAATGGTGATTGGTTTGGAATGACATCTAATCCTGATACATTAGTAAAAATATTAAGAAGTGAACGCCGTCAAGGTAATCTTAATATTTTTACAGGTATTTATTGGAATGTTGAACAGCGTATAATTAAAATTTATACAGATGCTGGAAGACTTGTTCGACCACTCTATATTGTTGATGAAAAAGACAAATTGAGAATTAATAATGACTATCATACTATGTTAAAAGAAACAAAATATCCTTTTAATTTCTTAATTAGTCCTAAATTTTATGAGCCTGCTTTAACAGAAGATATACTTTCTAAACAAGAAAGTCATAAAGAACATACTGGGCTTTTTGATTATGATAAAACACAAGACACAATGACCTCAATTATTGATAAATGGGGTCATGAAGGTGTAATCGAATATATTGATACAAATGAAGTTAATAACACCTATATTGCTATGACAACGAAAGATTTAGAAGATAATTTTGAACCGTATGTAAATGAATATACGCATTGTGAAATTCACCCTGGACTTATGTTAGGTGCTGTCGCATCTGTTATTCCATTCTCTGATGCTAATCAATCGCCTCGCAATTGTTATCAATCGGCAATGGGAAAGCAATCCATTGGTTTATTTGCTCGTAATTTTCAAAAGCGTATGGATACATTAGCATATGTATTAAATAATCTTGAAAAAGCACTTGTAAAAACGAATTTTTCTAAACATATTAATTATGACGAACTTCCTTGTGGAGTGAATGCTATGGTAGCCATTGGTTGCTATACTGGTTATAATATGGAAGACAGTATTTTAATGAATAAAGGTGCTGTTGATAGAGGATTGTTTAGAGCAACATTTTATCGAACCTACAAAGATGATGAAAAGAAAATTCAATCTAGTGGTCGTGAAGAAAAATTTGCTAAACCTAATGTAAAATATACACGAGGTATTAAACCTGGCAACTATAATAAATTAGATGAACGTGGTATTATTCGTAAAGATGAATATGTAACGAGTGATGATATTATTATTGGTAAAGTTTTACCATTAAAAAATAAATATGACGACAATGGTCATCAAATTTATAAAGATTGTTCTACAAGTTTAAGATCTAATGAAAGCGGTTTTGTTGATAAAGTCTATACTGACCGTAATGCCGATGGCTTTCGTTTTGCTAAAATTCGTATGCGAACAGAACGCACACCAGTTATTGGTGATAAATTTGCTTCTCGTTGTGCCCAAAAAGGAACCGTTGGAATGATTTTTCCACAAGAACAAATGCCTTTTAATGATGAAGGTATTTCACCAGATATAATTATGAACGCTCACGCTATTCCTAGTCGTATGACTATCGGTCAATTAATGGAGTGTATTTTAGGTAAAGCCTGTGCTAAATTAGGAGGTTATAGTGACTGCACTGCGTTTAATGATATTCCGCGTGATAAAATATACGATATTTTAGAAGAAAATGGAATGAATTATTCTGGTGAAGAAATTTTATACAGTGGAATTACAGGACAACAAATGGATGTTAAATTATTCTTTGGTCCAACATATTATCAACGATTGAAACATATGGTTTTGGATAAAGTGCATTGCATTACCGATGACCACGATGTTTTAACAATAAAAGGATGGAAATCTATTAATAAAATTGTATTAGAAGATAAAATCGCTACGCTTAATACACAAGGTCAAATTGAATATCAACACCCTACTAATGTTCATCATTATTCTGATTATAAAGGAAAAATGTATGAAATTAAAAATTCTAATTTAAGTTTAAATGTAACTGATAATCATCGTATGTATATTTCAAGACACTATGATAGGCAACAAGAATGGTTACCCTATGGTTTAGTAACTGCTGAAAATATGAGTGGCACATTTTGTAAATTTAAGAAAAATGGTGAATTAGTTCAACATGATTATCAATTAGAAAATGATAATTATCTTCCTAATTTTATTGAAAAATTTATTATAGATAATAATATAGATAAATCTTTACCTGAATGGGTATTAAAATTAAGTAAATATCAATGTATTAAATTATTAACTGTATTATTCGAAAATGATTATAAAAATGTTGAAACAATTGAAGAAGTAGACACAAAAACAGAAAATGAAACTATTTATTATACTTCTTACAATAATTTTGCTGATGATATTATGCAATTGGCTTTACACTGTGGGTGGTGTTGTAATAAAGAATTAAATACAAACTTAATTAAAAATAATAATACTTTGAAATTACATATTATTAAAAATAAATGTGAGCCATCTATTAATCATGGACATACTTATGAACAAGACGTTCAAGTTGAAAGACTATATGATTTTGAAGGCTCTGTGTATTGTATCTCTGTTCCTAATGAAGTATTTTATGTTCGTCGTGATGGAAAGCCAGTATGGACTGGTAATAGTCGTGCTTCGGGACCAATTGTCCAACTTACACGCCAACCTGCTGAGGGTCGGTCGCGAGATGGGGGATTACGCTTTGGTGAGATGGAAAAAGACTGTTTTGTTGGCGAAACTCCGATTTCGACCTGTTATGGGTTATCAGTAAAAATTCAAGATTTTGAATTACAAAAATTTGATGTATTAGGATGGGAACAAGAACAAAATGGATTAACTAAATCAAAACAAACAAATTTTCTATACAAAGGTGAAAAAGAATGTGTAGATATCTATTTTGAAAATGGAAAAAAAATTACTTGTACACCAGAACATAAATTATTATCTTCGAGTAATGTTTGGATTAAAGCAAATGAACTTGTAGTTAATGATACAAGTTTAAAATGTAGTGTTAAATATCCTACAATTGATATTAAAGAAGAAATACAAAAATGTAATAATTGGTCTTTATATATAAGCGATAGTCTTATACTTAAAACTAATACACAAGAAGAGTATTTAAAGTCAATGGCATTTGCCAGAATTTTAGGATATTTAATAACTGATAGACATATTAAACAAAATGGTATATATAGTATATATTTAAGACATAAGTTAGATGTTGAACAAATTTTAGAAGATATTAAATTATTTGCACCTGTTACTCAACCAAATTTTGAATATAAAAATCTATATTCAGTAAGAATACCAACCGCATTACTTAATAATATAGTTATGTTAAATGGTATTATAATTGGACAAAAAGTTAAACAACCTTATGTCCTTCCTGAATTCATCTTAAAAGATGATTGTCCTTTACCAATTGTTAGGGAATTTTTAGCAGGAATGTTTGGTGGAGACGGTCATACTTGTTATATTGCTAATAATACATTTACATCTATCTCATTTTCTAAAAGTAAAGTTATTACACATATTGAGTCATTAGAAACAATGATGGAGAATATTAAAACATTACTTTCTAAATTTGGAATAAATAAAGTGACACTTCAAAATCAAAAAGTAAATACAAGTTCTAAACATAGACTTGATAATGAAAAAAATTATGAAATTGTTTTACATTTAGATATTAGTGAATTATTAACTTTTCACGAAAAAATAGGGTTCCGTTATTGTTGTCATAAAAATCAACGATTAGAGGCGGCATCAGCATATATGAGCCTGCGTGTTAATGTTACACGACAAAAAAAATGGATTATTAATCGTGTTAATGAACTTATGAATTATAAAGAATTAAAAAGTCAAAATCCTGATAAAATAGTTGGGATAACAAATGCTGTTAAAAAGGCAATTGAAGAATTAAACGAAATTGAACCTATTTTACATACTTGTTCTATACCTAACCAACAAGATATTTTAGAATATTTGGTTAATAAAAGGGATGTAGGTGAATGTATGAGTTCTAAGTTTATAAGTTCAATAGATTTTCTAACAAGTATTGGTGCTAGTGATTGGTTTAATATTCCTAAAAGTCAAACACCAACTATATCTGAACCAGAAGACATTCTTGAAATAATAGAAATTACAGAAACACCCATATCTACAGAAACACCTACTACACAAGAAACACCAAAAAACAATTATTGTGTTATTAAAAATAATGACGTTTTACCAACAATGAACCTTAAAGTCATTGATATTCGTAAAGCGGGAGTTCATAAAGTATATGATATTCAGGTTGAAAAAGAAGAATCATTTTTAGCCAATGGTATTGTATCACATAACTGTATGATTTCTCACGGCACAATGGGTTTCTTAAAAGAACGAATGATGGATGTCAGCGATATATTTACAGTTCATATTTGTAAAGAATGTGGATTGTTTAGTATTGTTAATCCAACTGATGAAGATGGGGCACGAATGTGTGGTAGTTGTGATAATTACGCTCAATTTATAGAATTGAAAATACCCTATGCGTGTAAATTATTAATGCAGGAATTGGAAGGAATGATGATTACACCACGTTTTAATATTAATAATACTTAATTATCTTTTGTAAAACTATCTTTTTAGAAAAAAGATAACAAAAATATCGTAAAAAAAAAATTAAATAATAAAATATAGTTTATTAAATTTCTAATAATTTAATATCCTTTTCGGCTTTTATAAATAAATCATTATAAATACTATTTTTACCAAGAGCCAGTTTTAACCATTTATTACAAATAGTTTTTAATTCTTTATAATTTGTATTGAATTCAGTTCTATTAATTTTTTTTATTTCGTCATCAATTAATTTATCTAATATTTTTTTATATTCTTTAGTTTTTTTATATTCTATATTTTTTAATGCTAGTTGTCTTAAAGCGTGTAGATTTAAATAAAAACCTTTTATTTCATTATCTCTATATCCTAATAAGTATCCAACAATATAATGACGTTTATCTAATTTTGTTTTACCTTCTAATTCTAATTCTAAATTAAATTTAGGAAAATTATAAAATATTTCATAACATAATATTGCGTATTTTTTAAAGCGTGGGAATATATATATTGTTTTTTTATATATTTTTGTATTCATTTCTTTTAATTTAATTTTAGTAGTTTCGGGTAATTTGTCAATATATCTAAATGGTTTTAAAGGTGAAATTATTGAATCTAATAAACAAGGTTTATGACCAAAAATTAAACAATGAGTAGAATTTATATCACCATTAATATCATCATCATCAATCTTTTTACCAGAACCATTTTTATTAACTAGTCCTAAAATACATTCTGATTTTTTCATTTTTTTAGGAAATTGTTGTTCTTTTAAAGTTAAACTCATTTTAGTATAATATATAATAAACTTTATAATATAATAATATATTTATAGTAATATATTTATATTAAAATCAATTTTTAAATAAAAAAAATAAAAATTAATAATAATCAATAATAAAAATCAATAAAACTTAATAATATAATTTATATATTTTTTTAAAATAGTTTTAAATCCATAGAACCGCGAACTAATAAGATATACACAATAGTATGAATAACTAATCCAAGAGTTGTAGGGCATCCTGAAACATCTGAAATTTTACCTAAAAGTCCTCCTAATATTTTTTGAGTAAGCATATATGTGTATGGGTTTATCACTAAAATAAAAATAAACGCAGAGAAGATACTAATCTCCCATTTTTTATAACTGGAATCTGACATTCTATTATGTAAGTATAATATATATTTATTTGATATGTTAAAAGATGTATAAATTATAAATAATTTAATTAATTGTATTCTATTATAAGTAATTATTTTAATTTTATTGAAAATAAAAAAAGAAAATAAAAATAAAAAATAAAATAACTTAATCACTTTCAATACTATCTATAAAATTATCAATAGGTTTTTCGTTTTTACCTCTTAATTTATAATCTCTAAATTTTATTGATATATTTTTTTCTTTAGATAGTTTTATTAATTTATCTATTAATTTAGATTCATAATATGTTTTTTTCGATTTCATCATTATTAAAATACAATATTTATCTAATGGTATTTTTTGATTAAAAAGGATTTCGTGTGAATGCATAAATTCAACACCACCTAAATTATTATTTATTAAATTTTTATTTATAACATTTTTTAATTTTGTTAAATTTGGCATTTTAGTAAGGTTTCCATCTCCATATATAATTGTGTCTTCATTTGTTTTACCATTTTCAAATTTATCACTAAAACCACCAACATGACTAGCATAAAAAGAACAATCTTTTAATATTTGTTTATCTAATACTATTGCACACGTTCCCCAATGAACAATTTGATTTGATTGATTTGGTATATCTTTATATACAAGTTGTGTAAATATTTGATTAGAAGGTTTATCTTTTAACATTGTAATATCTTTTTTTTTAGGTTTATTATCAATATAACCATCTTGTAAAATTTTAATAAGATTTTCTATTTGTGTTCCGTGAATAATATATTCTTTCATTTTTTTTGATTATTTAGTTTATTATTTATAACTATATTTAATTTCATATAATCAATTTTATATAATAAAAAAAGTTAAAAAATTAAAATAGTTTAATTTTAAAGTATTTTTACTATTTTCCCAAAGTTACGACATTTCCTCTAAATAATTAACATAGTCTTCATCAGGTTCATCATCGACATAAATACCTTCAACTTTGAGTTGATTAAAGAAGAAACGTAAAGCATTATCAATTTCTTTCAATTCAAATTCAGTTTTATAATCAATAAAAGCAAGTTTATCATTTACAAATTCAATGTTATAGTTAATATCACCTAAACTTTTAGAACAAAATGTGTTCATATCTAAATCCATTGTTTTAGGAATAGAAATACCAATTTTAATTGTTTTTTCACAAGGAATAACAATAATTAATAACATATCCATCGCTTGTGGTTTTGGTTCGATGCCTTTGGCTTTCATTTGTTCTAATGCCTTTGGATTTAACTCCTTGCTTTTCAAAACTTCTAAAAAGAGATGGTTCATCATTTTATTACATTCTTCAATAGGTAAATATTTAGTTAATGTATCTGTAGGTTCAGCATCTTCGCTTTTATCAGGAATAATAATAGAAAGTTCTTTACTCATACAAACAAATGAACCATTATGTTTAATAATTTTATTAATTTGTTCTTTAATTTCAGCATTACATTTTTTAATTTCTTTATCAAATTGTTGGGTTTGTAATTGTTGGTTTGGTTTTTCTTCTTCTAAAGACATTTTTAGTGTAATATAGTATAATATAATATAAAATTAAATTGTATAATGGGCTTTTAATAATATAAGTATTTTTATATCATAAAAAATCAATTTTTAAATAGAAAAAATTTAATTTTTAAATAAAAAATTGATTTTTATAATAACACTAATATTATTAATAACAATACTAAACAAAATGGAAAACTCAACAACGTTTACTGCCAATAACGGAAAACAATATGATAATCATGATTTAACTTATACAAATCATCTTAAACATTTGTTTAATTTATGTGATTCTAAAGCTAAAGAAGAATTTAATGATTATAATACTATTATGGTACAAGATGTATTTAGTCGAAATGAATTATTAGATGTTACAGATAAATTTGAAAAAATAAAAAAGACAGATAATACAAGAATGTGGGAGAATTTTGTTGAGAATGCTTTTAATTATAGACCACACCAACCTTGTTGTATTCAATAATTAATGTATTTTTAATTATTTTAAACTTTGTTAAATTAAAAAATAAACTTTTAAAATTAACAAATTTTATTTTTTTAAATTAAGAAATTTTATTTATTTTTTATTAATCTATAATTAATCATCCATAATTACAATTTGTTTTTTTTTAGTAAGTTTTTCTTTTTCTTTTTTGTCTTTATCAGTTATACTTATGGGTTCTTCTTCTTCATCATCATCTACTTTTTTTTTATCATTCATTTTAGGTTTAAAAATATTCTTTTTTGTTCTTTTTTTCTGTTTAGGTATAGGTTTAGTTTTTATATTTCCATTTTGAGATATTTTTTTATAATAACTTAATATTGTTTGTTCTTTATCTTTTATACTTTTTAAATAATTATATTTTTCTATTTTATGTTCTGGAGTATTTTTATTTTTCATTCTTATTTATTATTTATTATTTATTATATATTTATTATTTATTATTTATTATTTATTATATATTTATTATTTATTATATATTTACTTTAATGTAATTTAATTATTATTACTTATTTATAATTTTATTTTAATTACTATAATTATTTAATATATTTTTTTAATTAAATTACAACTTAAATATTATTCTTATATATTATATTTATATTAGTTTATTTTTAATTTATAAAATAATAAGTATATCCAGAACACTTTATAACTTTATATATAAAATGTCAAACTGTATAAGTTGGGATATAGGTATTAAAAATCTTGCTTATTGTAGTTTAGATTCAAATAATAGTATTAGCACTTGTAATACAATTATTTTTAATAATAAAAATTATGATATTACATATTGGGCTGATATAAGTTTAGTAAATCAAATAGAAACTAATATGGAGAGTTCTGGTGAAGTGAGTCATATTAATAATACTCTTAAATGTTCAGCATTAAATGAAACTGCTAATAAAAAAGCTAATAAAAAAGATAAAAAGAATAGCAAAATGAATTCAAAACAAAGTGAAACACAAAGTGAAACACAAAGTGAAATACAAAGTGAAATACAAAGTGAAATACAAAGTGAAAATGATAGTATAGAGCAAATTGTATGTGGTAAAACTGCTATGTATTGTAGAGAAGAGACAACTATAGATAGTTCTGGAACTATAAAGTATAGTAGTCTTTGTAAAACACATTTTAAAAAATCAGGAGAAGAAAGAATGCCTGAATTAAGTGTTAAACAATGTTGGGATAAAGAGTGTAATGGTAAGCCAATACAAGTATTAAAAGCACATATTTATAAAGGTTATTGTAAAAAACATATTAATGAACTGATTAAAACTAAAATACACACTACTAATGATTTTTTAAAAATAAATCGTGCTAAAACAACAAGTAAATTTGACATTAACCAATTAGGTATTGCTTTATTTCAAGAATTAGATAAAATAAAACACACTATATTAGATGCTTCAATTATTCTACTTGAAAACCAACCCGTATTAAAAAATCCAACAATGAAATCTATGCAGATGTTTTTGTATTCTTATTATTTAATTAGAATAATTGATACTAATAATAGAAATTCGAGTTCTGCGACAATTAATAATTCTAATACAGAATCTATTTTAAATAATAAAAAAATACAATGTTATTGTGCCAGCAAAAAATTAGATTTAATTAAATTTTTAAGTGATACAGAACAAAAAAGAATTATGGACTATATAGATACAGTAAATAGTGGTTATCAAAAAAATAAAAAAATGGCAATAATGATGGTTGAAAGTATATTAAAAAATAATGATAAGTGGTTAGCTTTTTTTAAAGGTCATCCTAAAAAAGATGATTTAGCAGATTCATTATTAATGTCATTACATTATTTTGAAAAAACTAATTTAGTAAAACTAAAAAAAGATGAAGAGAAAACTAAAACTAAAATAATTAAAGATAAAAATAAAATAATTAAAGATAAAATAGAAGTTAAAGAAAAAAAGTAAATTATTCTAATTTATTTAGATTTAGTTAATTTATAACCAGCAAATGCATAAAATATATATGCAAGCACAATATAGAAGACACCAAATAAAATACAAAGCATAGTTTGTAAAGCACTACCTGTAAGTTTATATGTAGCAACAGCAAACAAAGTTATTATTAATAATATTATAGCAATTACTACTAATAATTGAGTTGTGTTAATATCATTATCAACATCTTCAAAATTAGATTGTTGTGCTGATAAACTTTGTAGTGCAATACCTGATAATCCAGATGATACAATTTTAGTTATTTTAGAAATATCCATTTTTTAATTAATTATTTATTATTATTATTATGTAATATACATATTTTATTTTTTTTTATTTTTTAATATAAATTATTTTTTTTAATATAAATTATTTTTTTTAATATAAATTATTTTTTTTTAATATAAATTATATTAAAATGCGTAAATAATTACATATTTCTTTACTTAGTTTTAATTAGTATAAATAATAAATTATAATTGTATTTATAATAATATAAATAATAACTTATATACCTATATAAATAAAATAATTAATATAAATTTATTTAATTTAAATTATATTTAAAATGGAATTTGATTTAGATTTAGATTTAGAAGACCTTAATCTTAAAAGTGTTGATATGAATACAAATGATTCAAATACAACTAAAAATATATCATTTGGTTCAAATAGTAGTTTTAAGCCAACAATAAGAGAACAAAGTCCTAATTTAACAATTTCAACAAGTA
>Ga0209534_10005016_pt1 | contig 11913 bp, 12 predicted proteins | sample COG_07_FD_184751 | JGI IMG/M metagenome (GOLD analysis project Ga0209534, IMG submission 184751) | Pelagic Microbial community sample from North Sea - COGITO 998_met_07 (SPAdes) (version 2) | ecosystem: Environmental > Aquatic > Marine > Neritic zone/Coastal water | place: Helgoland, sampling... | reverse complement strand
GTTCTTTCGTACTTTTAATATCCTGGTTGTACAGTGCCCAAACGCCCAATAAGGGTAAAATTACCGTAACAAAGAAGCTTGAAAGAAAAAACTTCGTCCTAAACTTAAGGGGACCAAAGCCCTGCTTCATGAAATAAGTGTAGGGAAATTAGATACTTGTTGAGCAGTCAAAGATTTATTTCAGAGCTAATCGTCTCTATTCTAGGGAAATTTAATTACTTTAAATCTTTAATTACCTGAATTGCTTTAGCCAGTATTTGGTCGGGTGATTGATCTGGTGATTCAAGCAATTCTTTGTCGAGAAATTCTATTAGCTCAACTTCTGATGGTGGTTGTCCTCCCTTTTTCAAAGGTTTCTTGGCTGATTGTGAGTTGAGTTTTAGAATACGGTTTATTACGAACTTCCTGCTCTCTAACTGATTAATTTCACTTAAAGATTCTTTAATCGAATTGACTAGAATTTCAATTGGGGACTCGTCGTATATAATTACGCGAATTTGATTTTTAGATCGTTGGCACAAAAGCTTTGAAAATGACGATCTACTCGCATTTGGAAAACTTTCCGGAAGAATGAAAAGGCTGGCGGAACGGTCGATACCCAGGTTTAAGACAGCTTCAAAACTGGTGAAACTTTTAAAAACCAGGTTTTCAATGGATAACGCTTTTTCGCATTTCTTTCTAATATCTCTATTAGATTCAATAAATGCGACTTCCGTTCTCCTTTTAAATTGAGAATTTGAAAATTCACTCTTAAGTCTTTTGACATCAAGTTGCTCGGTTTCAATACGGGAGCGAACAACCTTAGGGGGATGATTGCTTTTGGTCATAATAGGGTGAGTTAATTTGTATGATTTAAATACTATTCAGTCAACCATCTAATGGAATTGGTTAGCGCGTTCGGTATCATCTTGTCCTATTTTATCTCACTCATTTTTATTTAGTAAGGGGGTAATTCTCTTATTCATGAGGGTAGGTAGGTCAGGATCAATTGAATCGGCTGAACTATTTTCGAGTTCATCAACCGTGTGGGTGCCAGTAGTAACTAAACAGCACCTCATTCCGATATTTTTTGCGGTTTGAGCATCATAAGGAGAATCTCCAACATAAATTGTCTCCTCTGGTCCAAATCCAATCTTATTAAGGGCTATACGGCTGAGTTCTATATCTGGTTTTTTCCATTCAGTATCGTCTGCACCGATTACAAATTCAAGTGGTGGTATGAAATTGAAATATTCGCAGACAGCTCTTGCGTGAGGTCCATGCTTGTTCGTAAGTACGGCGGTTTTAATTTTCTTTTGCTTGCAGAATGACAATAATTCACTTGCACCCGGTAACTCGATAACTCCATTAAGCATTTCTTTTTCAAAAATTGGACGAAGTAATTGAACAGCCTCTTTGGCATGCTCTTCCCCAATCAATTTTGACATCGTTTTCTCAGATGCACCGCCAACAGATTTTTTCACAGTATCAAAGCTGGGAACTGGGAACCCCATTTCTGAAATTACCTGACTAAAGGATTTATATATGGCTTGAAATTGATCGATCAATGTTCCGTCAAGATCAAATAAGATTGCTCGAATTGTCATAGTTTATTCTGATGTAAAATGTAAGGTATCTAAATAAAAGAATGAATTATGAAGGAAATACAAGCAATCTTCCCCAGCAAGGAGATTCTACTAGTGCTTATTTTGAATTTGTTAGGGAAGATGAATATGCCCGCTGTACACTAAAAGGAGATTGGTCGGTCGAAAATAATTCAGGTTTCGAGGTACGAAAAGAGTGGGCTTCAATTTTGGAAAATTATCCCACAATCCAAATAATTAAGTTCAAACTTGATTCCGATATCAAATGGGACTCAACCTTAGTGTCATTTTTGCACAAATGTAGAAATGATCTGGGTGCGTTAAATAAATCAATTGACTTTAATGAATTACCCTCAGGTTTGTCTAAGTTGCTTGAATTAAGTAAAGCCACCTTATCTGAAAAAAAGCAAAATGAATTCTCTCTGTCGCTCGAGCTTATTGATGAAACCATAAATTATTTTAGGAGTGCAACGCTATCAATTTTTTCTTTCTTCGGTGATTGGATTTTGTCAGTTCTACGATTGTTGACGGGACGATCCCAAACACGTTTTCAGGATTTTGCAAATTCTTGCCGTGCTTGCGGAGCATCTGCTTTACCGATTGTGACACTCATAAGTTTTTTAACGGGATTAACAATGGCTTTTGTGGGTAGTGTACAATTAGAGAAATTTAATGCTAAAATTTATGTTGCCGATTTAGTTTGCCTTGCGATGGTTAGGGAAATGGGTGCCCTCATGGTCGCAATTATTATGGCCGGCCGTACGGGTGCTGCTTTTGCTGCAGAGATTGGAAGTATGAAGTTAAATGAAGAAATTGATTCATTGCGAACATTTGGTATATCACCAATGGAGTTTTTGATTATCCCCAGGACTTTATCTTTGCTTATTATGATTCCGCTCTTAACGATTTATGCGGATGTAGTTGGTATATTGGGAGGGTTAGTTGTGGGTACCATGGTAATGGATTTTTCGGTCATCCACTATTTCGAGCAGACTCAAGTTGCATTACAAAGCATGTGGGAAGTGTACTCCGGTTTGCTCAAGAGCGTTATGTTTGGCTTAATTATAGGATTAGTCGGATGTTATAAAGGTATGCATAGTGGTAACGACTCTTCTTCTCTTGGACGTGCCGTCACTGCATCTGTTGTTGTGGCAGTCACTATAATTGTGGTTGTCGATGCGATGTTTGAAGTAAGCTTTAGCTATTTGGATTTAAGATAATGGAGAACTTCCCGGAAAAGAATTCAATTTTAGAAGTAGAAAACCTGAACTTAGCATATGATGATTATCAAGTTCTGGAAAATGTCTCCTTTTCGGCAAAGAGAGGCAAGTGTACTGTTTTAATGGGGGGTAGTGGTTGTGGTAAAAGTACATTGCTTAAATCTATGGTCGGTCTTCTTGCCCCCGTAAGTGGTAAGATTCTTGTGGACACACTTGACCTTTGGTCAGTTGATCAAGAGCAGAAAACATCAATTTTAAAGAAATACGGAGTGCTTTTTCAGGGTGGGGCATTATGGGGCTCGATGAACCTGGTAGAAAATGTCTCCTTACCTTTAGAGACATACACTGATTTAGGTGAGAATGAGATAAATGATCTCGCTCGTTATAAGTTAAATCTTGTTGGGCTTTCGGGATATGCTGACTTCTACCCCGCTCAACTGAGTGGAGGAATGAAAAAGAGAGCAGGATTAGCACGTGCAATGGCATTGGATCCAGATATTTTATTTTTAGATGAACCTTCTGCGGGTTTGGATCCAATTAACTCGAATCGTTTGGATAATCTGATTAATGAATTAAAACTTAGTTTAGGTATTACCTTTATTGTGGTAACTCATGAATTGCCGAGTATTTTTGATATCGCGGATGATTCAATTTTTCTAGACGGACAGACTAAAACTTTACTTGACCAGGGATTGCCGTCACATCTGAGAGAAAACTCTGAACATGAAAGAGTCCGGTCATTTCTTCGTCGGGGAACACCGGTAATTAAAAACTAGGATTGCGATAAACTTAAAAACTCCCTTAAATTTCGACATTGAAAACAAAAAGAAATAACGCACTGGTTGGAATTTTCTGTTTCGGAGCAGTTGTAATAATAATAGGCTTCATTGTTTTTACCGGTGGATTTTCTTCTTTTCGTGGTGCTAATGAAAGATTTGTAATGGTTTTTCATGAAAATGTTTATGGCTTGCATGAAGGTGGCAAAGTAACATTAAACGGTGTCAGGATAGGTAGGGTTGAGAGATTCTTTTTGGGCGATGCAACCGAGGACGGACCTGTGCCGGTTTTAGTCGAAATTAATCGAAAATTAGTCTTACGTCATACGGTTGAAGGTGGAAATGAACTTTTTGACGATGAGGGTTTTTTCAAGGACGAAGTGTTGTCCCGTCTTGAGGCAAAGTTGATACAGGAAAGTTTTGTCACTGGAATTCTTTACATTAATCTTACTGCCGGAAATGAGATAAATGAGAATAAAGAGGTTTATGGATTTAGAGAAATCCCCACAAATAACTCGATTTTTGCTGAGTTGAGTGAAAGTATAAATCTTAAGAAATTGAGCAAGCAGATAAGCGACTTAATGGTTACGGCAACCCAAAAACTTAATGATGTCGATTTAGCTAAACTCAGTCTCGATTTTTCTGAAACAAACAACGAAATGCAATTATTTTTAAAGCAGATTTCGTCATCTTATTCTCCACTGGGTCCAAAACTTACAGAGTCTGTAGATGAAACTAAAGTCGCAATCGGCAAGTTTACACTTCTTGGAGAGAGATTACACAATATGTTAGATCCTTCATCTGAGTTTCGTTTTGGTTTTTCCAATACCATGAGGGATATTTCTGCCATGTCAAAGTCCTTGAAATCATTGGCGGATTTAATTGAAAGAAACCCTCAGGCATTTATTCGAGGAAAAGGGGAGGCATCAGAATGATTTCATTATTTCGGTTTTTAATTTCTTTATTCATGTTGGGTACATTGTGCTCTTGTATTGTGCCTGAGTCGACACATGTTAAGCCGACCTTCCACCTGCTAAGTAAAACTACTTTTGATCAGAATGAAACTGTGGCTGCCTTTGCTCAGATTGAAGATGGCAACAATTCAGACATTGGTTTTCCCTTCTATCTTCGCCAAGTTGAAATACCCTATTATTTACAGGAGAATAGAATTGTTTACCGACCTACGAAAGGAGAGATCAAATTTAGAGAAAACGACCGCTGGGGAGAGCCTATTATCGAGGGAATTGGTAGAGTGGTCGGGCTAAACCTCTCACAACTTTTAAACAGTCCATTTTATTCTGTTTATCCGAATAGAAAAAAAATTGGTACTGAATGGGAAATCAATATTACGATTCTGCGCTTCGAGCGTGTCTCTAAAAATAAAATTCAAATAGAGGTTTCTTGGGAAATATTTAATTTGAATTTTAAAAATGGTACATACCCATTACAAAATGACAAAATCGATACCCTTTTAGTAATAGATTCTACCGAGCAAGCAGACTCGTCAGTAAAAGACGAAGTTTGGGCATTGAGTGAATCCCTTGGCAATTTGTCAAAATTGATTCGCAGTTCTATCTCTTCACAAAATCCTTAATCGATTCTGCCCGAAGGGCTTTATTTAATGGATCTTTTTTTATCTTTATGTGTTGTCATTTTAATATGCTACTTTGCTTATCGAGGAAATCGGAGTTCGAAAGCAAGAGATTTTGATGCCATTGAAAAAGAAGTTGAGAATGATTTTAAAGAAGAATTTGAGCAAAAAAACAGTAATGAACTATCGGTAAAAGGAATGAGTGATCTAGTGGATTGGATGGAGGATGATTTAAGAGAAAGAAAATTGGAGCAGTCTGAAGAGATCGAAAGTTTTAACGAATTAAAATAAGCTTTGATTAGCTATCCTTCATGCAACAGGTACTTTTTTTCAAACTATGGTATTACTGATCCCCAATCATTTTTTAAGATTTTAAGCTTTTTGGCTCGAAGTTAATCAGTTCGATTCTTTAAGTTATACTATATGAAAATTTACAAATTATTATTTTTAAATCTATCTCTTTTATGTTCCGTATCTTTTGCCCAGGAATGGAATAACTGGAGAGGTCCAAATTATAATGGCTCTTCAGATACGAAGGAATCTTTGCCAACAAAATTTGATTCGAATACGAACATAAAATGGAAGTGTGATTTACCGGGTCCATCTGCAGGTACACCTATCATAAATGATCAGTTCGTTTTTATTTCATCTATAAAGGTAAGCGATGAAAAATCCGGGAAGGGTGAGTTATTAGCTCTCTGTCTAAATCGTGATTCAGGAAAATTAATTTGGGAAAATAATGCTGGATCAGGCTACAGACCTGGGAATAATGACGGCTTTGATTATCAGCTTGATTCTCGCTCGAACTATGCAAGTCCATCCCCTGTAACTGATGGAACTAGGGTTATCTATTTTTTCGGAAATGGAGATCTCGTTTCTTATTTAATGAATGGTTCAGAGGAATGGAGGAGAAATATTCAAAAGGACTACGGTGACTTCTGCTTTCAATGGACATTTTCTTCATCTCCTACTTTACACAAGGGGAAACTCTTTCTTCCCGTTCTTCAACGAGACGAGCAGACACATGGAAGGGGAAAAGAAGGAGCGAAATCGTTTTTACTCTGCATGGATTCTTCAAACGGTAAAACCATATGGAAACATAACAGACCATCTAAAGCCAAGAAAGAATCCCTCGAATCTTTTGGTACGATTATACCCCATGGTAATGAGTTACTTGTCGCTGGTGGGGATGTGCTAACAGGCCATGATTTTTCCACAGGGAAAGAGTTGTGGCGCTGGGGAACATGGAACCCCAATCATAAAGAACAATGGTGGCGACTGGTTCCTTCTCCTGTAGTTGGTGGTGGTGTAGTTTTAGTCTGTGCACCCAAGCGTGCTCCAGTTTTTGCGGTTAAATTGGGGTTAAAAGGTAATCACTCGGGTTCTTCGGGAATGGTATGGGAGACAAAAGATAATCCTACCCTAACATCTGACGTTCCAACCCCTTTGTTTTACAAAGGGAAGTTTTTTATTCTAAGTGATTTGAAGAAAAATTTATCTAGAGTGAACCCTCAGACTGGAAAGATTGAGTGGAGTTTAGAATTACCCGGGAAATACAAATGGCGTTCTTCTCCTAGTGCTGGAGATGGGAAGATTTATACAATGAACCATAACGGAGATGTACTTGTTATATCAGCGATGAATGGCAAAATTCTCCACCTCGCTGAGATGGGTGGCAGTTATGATGATAATACTCGATCTTCGATTGCAATCGCCGGTTCAGAACTCTTCATTCGAACCAACGAAATTTTGTATTGCGTCCAATAGGAAATTTATTCACATTAATAACTTTAATTTCCCATCCACCACACCCGCGCCGGGCGGTTCCCGCCAATCTACCGCCCGGCGCTTTTTTTTGTCCGGTTTTTCTCTTTTTTATTTCATTTAAGGAAATGCTAATCTCTTTTTCGCGTAATGAGTAAATACTTTTTTTTACCCAGTATTGTCTTTAGTCTTTTTTACTGCTTTCATCCCTGTTACTCGCAGGAATCCGGACTTAGTTTTGCTGATCGTCTGTCCAACTGGAAAGAGCGTGCCAATGCTCATGAAGGCGAGGTCGCTCTATTGTTGTCTCAACCTCCACTCCCAAGATCAAACTTTGATCTACCGGAACCGCCCAAAACATTAACTCCAACAGGATCTTTTCCACCTGAACCCCAGGTTGATCTACCCTTTATCCCTGTGCCCGACTACATTGAAGAAGAACCTTCGGATAGTGATGAAACAGATTTTATTTCGGAGCCTCCAGTTTCTACGGATGCAGATTCTGAATCCAATCAGTCTTTAGTTTCACAACAAGGTGTTGATGATGCCTATGCTGAATTGTATGATACCGACAGGCCCATGAAGCACGAGGGTTTTTATTTGGGTTTAATCAGTGGGATTCTTTTTCCCAGTGATGTATTGTTAAGGGAACCTTCCGGCATCAAGTCTAGTCCAAATAATTCATCATACGATGCGGATACTGGTTACATGCTTGGTTTACAAGTCGGTCATGATTTTGGTTTTGTCAAGGTGGAGGCAGATTATTCATACTATAATTTTGATGCTAACAGAGAATCCCGTACACTTGAAGCTAGCATACACAATATCTTTAGCAGGCTAATACTTGAAAGAGAACTTAATGACAAAATCGATTTGAGAATGGGGCTTGGGATGGGGATGGGGATCGTCGACCTTGAAGGCTCGACAGACTATCAGGGTACTGGCTTTGCTTATGATTTTCTTCTTGGAGCTGGTTACCGTTTGTCCCATGATTTAAGTTTGCAGATCGATTATCGTTATTATTTAACATCAGCAAGTGAAGATTTTGATCATGTGAAAAGTCATATGTTGCTCCTTTCAGCACATATGGACTTGTAATTATTACATCATCAGTTTTCCCATTGCTCTGGGTAATGGAGAATCTGATGAAATTTGCTTGTTTGAATTATTAGTTTTTAATTCAAATTCAATTTCCGCAGCATGTAAGCAAAGCCTGTCAGTTTTTGACGCCCGCGAAAGTTTTCGATTATATGAAAAGTCTCCATAACTCTTATCTCCAATAATGGGTATTCCTCTTAGGGCACATTGGACTCGCAATTGATGGGTCCTGCCGGTTAAAGGCTCCATTCGAAGCATGGCTAGACCGTATTTACCAGAAGATTTTCTTTCAGTGAATACACGGGTGACAGCTTCGGGACCATTACCCCTTGATACTCGAATTCGACCATTTTCTCTTGATTCCTTTAGGTTATCTTTCCAAATTCCATCTTTAATCCTGCCTCTTGGCCGGACCAGGGCATAGTATGTTTTTTTAACTAATCTTTCTTTAAAGAGTTTTTTTAGATGAACTGAAACCTGGTAGTTGTCACAGGTTACCATTATACCCGATGTTGGAGAGTCCAGCCTGTGAGTCAGGTAAATATTTTGTAATTCTCCCAAAGAATTTTCCCATCTGTAACATTCTTCATCAAAAAAGTATTCCGCATTGAGAATGGTTCGGGCCGTTTTACCTTTTTTGCTTTCTTTATTGGGGTGGGATAAAACACCATCTGCTTTGTCAATAAACCAAATCCCTGCTTCATCATACTTCATCATTGTGCAACGTCTATCAAGAGGTATAGAACCTTCTATATTACTTTTCATTGGTAAAGAAAGCTAATAGTTATTTCATCAGATTTGCCAAAATCTTTAATCATCTTCTCTGACCAAGAGCCAAAGGGTACACGTGATGCAATAGCTTGCCTGCAAAGCTCAGATGGTAATGATTCTCCCTCTTTGTCAATTCGGGATAGGTTTTGAATCGAACCATTAGCCAGGAGTGTGAATTGCCATGTCACTTTATTTGGCAAGCGATCCCGTTGCAGATATTGAACTGACCCTCTTGCCAATTGGTTCCATTGCTCCTCAATTGATTGCATCATTTTCTGAATGTAAACTCCATAAGGGTGCAATCTGCATTCGATAGCTACCGTGCCAACTCGTGGAGCACTTGTAATGCTTTTCATAAGTGGTCCATGTATGAGTTCCCTCGATAGTTTTGGTCTTTTTTGCGGTTTTTGTACCTTATTATTTGAGAGACTAATTATTGGCTCCATGTTGTTATTTTGCAGAGCAGCAATCAGTTTTTCTGGATTCTTTTTGTCTGTGTCACCGGTCAACTTTTTGGAAAAGAATCCATCAGGTGATTTAGACTCCATGGTTTTATTCTTCGATTCGATTGATGGTTTTAAAAGTTGAGCCGTAAGTTTACCTGATTTATTTTCATTGTTTTTTCTGGGAGTAGATTGTTGGTCAGGTTTTTTTGTATTCTTTAAGGCGTCAACAATTTTTACTGATTCCTTTGTACCATTTATTTTTGGAGTATGGTCAGGGTTATTGTTTCGACTGATTTCAGGTTGTGCTGCCTGCTGATCCCGAAATGAGAATTGCTTTACTTCATCGGGTGGGTTTTCAGGAATATTAGGATTTGCTTCAACAAATTTTTCCTGAAAGGCTTTTTCTAACTTGGGTGTTACCTGCCATTCGATAGTAGTTTCTAAAGTGCGATCATTTTTCGTAGAGGTGAAAGAAGAGTGTAGGGTAGGTATACTTTGCATTAAAAAAACTAAAGTTAATAATGTGATTACTGATCCAAAGAGAAAAGAAGAGAACCCACCCGATTGTGGAATCGGGGAGAGGGGTGCATTGGTTTTTCTTTTCAATGTATGAAAAACAGATGTTTATATGTCTGCGCGAGTTTTAAGAACCATCAGAATGAGACATTCATGATAATATTTTAGAGTATAACTGGTAGGCACCAGTTATAAAAAAGCCCATGAATGAAATCCATAAACATGCATCCCAAATTTTAGATGGAATTAACCTTTGATCACATTTGGTATACCTAAAATATAATACAGCAAACCCAATTAATGGGAGCATAATTGCCTGCATAGTTCCTGATATCAGAACTAAAACTACTGGCCTTGGAAAGAAAACATAGCAGGTTACGCATATCAGGGGTAGCACCACACCGAGGCATTTCAGGCCAAGTTTATTCTGTTTTTTAGTGAGTTTTGCAAAGCCTGAAACTTTAATGACATCAAGGCAAAGTCTTCCCTGTGCTGCAATCGCAATGAAGAATGTTGAAAATAACACAGCAATTGCTCCAGTCAGAAATATAGAGCGGGCAAATGAGCCAAATACAGGTTCATACATTGTCGATAAAGTCTGGATCATTTCTGAGCCTTCAGGCACAAGGCCAGTTCTGCCTAAAATTGCTGCCCCAAGTAAATAAAACGCTATTGTGCAAAAGGTATATACGAGCATCGCTCCCCAGGCATCCCAGTGCATCACTTTCATCCAACCTTTAGCACGCCTAAGCCAATCATCGCTGTTTTCACGGGGTCCTACATGTTTTCCATACCCTTTTTCTATACACCAATACGGGTAGGCTAAGAGTTCCGCTGCTCCCACACCAATAATTCCAAAAGTAGAAATTGCTGTAATTAATGGATTATTTCCATTTTGCACCTCCGGGAAACTAAAAGACAGACCACGAATAATTTCTTCCGGTTTAACTGCCCATGCTTCATAGCTTTGTAGGGCGAACAAATTAATAATTGTTACGAGTGTGAAACTTGCGACAAGAATAATTGAGAATCTTTCGATAAGTGAAAACTTACCTACAACTAAGAGGAGAATTGTGAGAACAGTTACGATTAAGGCCCAGTAAACATCGTCCTTTGAATGTGGCGGTGCTCCTAATTGGTTCATTTCTCTTTTTATCAGTGATATTTTCTCGATATCATTTTCTTCGATCGCAATTTCCATCGCAATTTTTTTTGAAATATAATGGTTTCGCTCAGCACCTTCTTCAGTCAATGGCAAACTGATGGCGAGGGCCTGACCAACTCCACCCACTATTCCGCCTTGTTGGGCAAGTACAGCGGTAAACATGATTGACCAAAATAGTAAAAACCAATTGGCATCAAAAATTCTTCGCCCAATAGGGAGACGAAAGCGTGGGCCTGGAATTTCGTTTAATGCTGCCAACGAAGTTTTACCATTTGTAATGGCGTGCCTCCCCAATTCAATCTGTGCAAATACTTTGACAATGCACCCAATAATAATAAGCCATAGAAAATCAAAATGTGCTTCTGCACCAGTTCTAGTGGTTGCGATTAACTCACCTGATCCAACAATAGAACCAGCCAATATCATTCCAGGGCCTATGTTAGATACAATACCCTTTAATGAAGTTGGGGCTTCAGTAGTTTTCTCTGATTTGGGCATTTTTCAAATTTATGAGGAGATTAAGGAGTTTGAGATTATACAATGATTTGTAATGGATAGAAATTCTCTTTTAGCTGAAAAACTTTCTATATGATTCGATTGTGGTCTTTGCTGCGGTGGTTGGGTCAGGCCAGGCAAAAGCTTCAGCTGATATACATCCGTCATATCCGACTTGCTTAAGTGCGTACGCAATAGGAGCAATGTTTGTATGCCCACAGCCGATAGGTCTGCGGTTACTGTCGGCAAAGTGAACATGTCCCAAGTGACGAAATCCTTTTTTGATTACGTCGGCTATATCTTCTTCTTCGATATTCATATGAAACAGATCCGCCAGAAGAGTCACACCATCGGTCGATAATTGATCTAGGAAATCGCAAGCATCTAGGAATAGATTGAATAAATTGGTTTCATATCTGTTTAATGGTTCATAAATCAGTTTGACTCCTTTGCTCTGTGCGTGACTCCCAAGTGCCTCAAGGCCTTCC
>Ga0209534_10004994_pt1 | contig 11950 bp, 8 predicted proteins | sample COG_07_FD_184751 | JGI IMG/M metagenome (GOLD analysis project Ga0209534, IMG submission 184751) | Pelagic Microbial community sample from North Sea - COGITO 998_met_07 (SPAdes) (version 2) | ecosystem: Environmental > Aquatic > Marine > Neritic zone/Coastal water | place: Helgoland, sampling... | reverse complement strand
CGATACGTTGGCGCTGACCGCCAGACAGTCTTACACCTCGCTCACCCACCACTGTATCGTATTGTTTACCCCACGATTCAATAGTTTGTGCAATCTGTGCTTTTTGTGCTGCTTGGCGCAGGCGGGTATGGTCTATTTGTTCGACGGGTACACCAAAAGCGATATTCTCTACAATGCTGGTATCTGCTAAAAAAATGACTTGTGGCACGTGAGCAATATGCCTCATCCAGCCACGGTGATTTTGCTCTGTAATGTTTATACCATCAATTGCCACACTTCCACTGGTGGGCCGTAACAAGCCCATAATGATATCTATCAATGTGCTTTTGCCACTACCCGTGGCGCCAATAAAGCCGATGCGACTGCCTTTTGGAATGCTGAGATTAAGGCCATATTGAAATACCCAAGGTGTATTTTTTGTGTATTTAAAAGTAAGATTATTTAAGGTGATACTGGACTTAAAAGGCATAGGTAGAGGTAATGGCGTATCTGCATGAGCTGGTAATGGTTGATCAAGAAGATCTAATGTAACGTTTAATAATACCTGACCGCCACGAATAAGAGACCAGCTAGAATAAGCCTGTTGCAGCATAGGTAATGAGCGTTGTGCACCCAGCGCCAATGCGCCTAACACGGGTATAGCGCTGACAATACCTGATGAACTGCTTGCTAATGAATAAGCAAACACGGCAATTAATACCATGCCTACGGCCTCTATTCCAAAACGTGGGGAACCACTTATGATGGCAATATTGGCCGTTGCACGACGCAATAGTAAATCTGATTTGCGGAAGATATTACAATACGTCGTTTGAGTGCTATTAATCAACACATCACGAATACCGCCCAAGCCTTCCTGTAAGGCTTTAATAACTTGATTTGATTCATAGTTAATACGCTGACTATCTTGAACCAATGCTTTTTTGGTAACAAAAATAATTACCAAATAAATTGCTCCAAACCCCGCGAAAGCAGTAATAGCAATCATCGAATCGATGGTTGTGAGCGCCAATAAGATAAATGTCAACATCAAAGTAGAGCTAAATATATTGAGCACTGGCATAAGCGTGCTATACACCACACCGTTTGCTTTACTAGAAATCCCCGCAATCATCTCACTACTATTACGTGCCACATGCACGGCATAAGGTTGATATAGCGTTCGACGGTAAATACTGATACTAAAATCAGCACCAATTGCATGGCTAAGTCGTGTTTGTGCCCATAGTAAAATGAGACGCATCCCACCAGAGAATAATGCACCGATCGCAAAAACAAAAGTGAGTGGTAGCAATAATTGCTTCGGCTCGGTCAAACTAAGTACATGAATAAATGGTTGCGCGATAGGATGGGCAAATATACGTTCTGGTGCGGTTAATACACCTAAAAACGGTAAAACCACGCCAATACTGATTACCTCTGCAAAAGATGTCAGTATCATAACTAAAAACAACAGACTAAATTGCACGCGACGACGTAGACTTATGTGCTGCCAAAGACGACGTAAAAGTTTTAATAGGGGTGTAGTGTGCATATTAATGTCTTATTTAAATTTGGTTATTTATTAAACCCATGTTTTTACAGCTTTAGTTCAAGCTTGTGTCAAATAATGCCCTAAAGCCAAATTTCTGCAACAATGCGCCTTGGTTTGGCTTTAAAGCTCCAAAGCGTATGGTGTAAAGAATTAACTCTATTTGCATGGTTTATTTAATATCTTTTGCTAAACAGTTTCATCTACAAGATCCGTTAAATTCACATCCACAGCCTTTGAATTATAATTTTCTTGTAAGTGCTATTATACCATTAGCATTTACATCACTTAACCTCTATAATGGTCATTTTGAGCTATAAACCATTGATAGGTCATATTAAGACCTTCCTCTAAAGTGATTTTTGCTTTCCAACCCAGCCTTGCTAGTCGTGATACATCCATTAATTTACGTGTTGTACCATCGGGTTTAGTTGCATCAAAAACTATCACACCTTGATAAGCAATCACTTTCGCCACTATCTCTGCAAGATCTCGAATGTTACAATCAATACCAGTACCAACATTAATATGAGACTGCATTGGGTAAGCTTCTAGTTGATAAATATCATTATCCAAATTCATTATAAAAATTGATGCTTCAGCCATGTCATAAACATGTAAAAATTCACGCATGGGTTCGCCACTCCCCCATACTGTTACAGTTGGGTCGTTATTTAATTTGGCTTCATGAAAACGTCTCATCAATGCTGGAATAACATGCGAGTTTTGGGGATGAAAGTTATCATTTTCACCATATAGGTTAGTTGGCATCACGCTTCGATAATCACGCCCATATTGGCGATTATAGCTTTCGCACATCTTGATACCTGCTATTTTAGCTATAGCATAAGGCTCATTAGTACCTTCTAAAACATCCGTAAGTAGAGCTTCCTCTTTCATCGGTTGTTGTGCCAATTTGGGATAAATACAAGATGAGCCTAAAAACAGAAGTTTTTGCACATTATTACTATGTGCCGCATGAATGATGTTGACTTCTATCATTAGGTTTTGATAGATGAATTCGGCAGGATATTCAATGTTTGCATGAATACCACCCACCTTGGCTGCCGCTAAATAGACTTGATCGAACTTATTATCTGCAAAAAACTGATTGACGGCCTGCTGGTTGATCAAGTCCAGTTCATCTCTGCTTGCTGTGACAATGATATTGGCACTGTCTTGTCGCAACTGCCTAATTATGGCTGAGCCGACCATGCCATTGTGACCTGCAATAAAGATTCTTTGTTTTGTCATAGGATGACTGTTTCTTTGTAGTTAATATATTGGTTCTTTAGCAGCTACTTTAGCCTTCCGCTGAAACAGAAATATTATGACCATGCTGTTTTAGTATTGCGTGTTGCTGGGCAATTTTAAGGTCTTCTGCAACCATTTCAGCACAAATTTCTTGCACAGTAATTTCGGGTACCCAGCCTAGTATTTTTTTAGCTTTAGTTGGATCGCCTAATAAAGTTTCAACTTCTGTTGGACGAAAGTAGCGTTGGTCAATTTGTACAATTATATCACCCACTTTAATGGCAGGTATATTATCACCTTCAACAGCAGCTACGATGCCTTTTTCATTAATACCTTTGCCTTCAAAACGAAGTGTTATACCTAACTCTTTTGCTGACCATTCTATAAATTGGCGTACTGAATATTGTACACCTGTGGCAATGACAAAATCGTCTGGCTTATCTTGTTGCAGCATCATCCATTGCATACGCACATAATCTTTTGCATGGCCCCAATCACGAAGAGCATCTATGTTGCCTACGTATAAACATGATTGCAGTCCTTGGGCAATATTAGTCAAACCGCGTGTAATTTTACGAGTTACGAAAGTTTCACCACGGCGAGATGATTCATGGTTAAACAATATTCCATTACAGGCATAAATACCATAGGCTTCCCGATAATTAATGGTAATCCAATATGCATACATTTTTGCTACAGCATAAGGCGATCGTGGATAAAACGGTGTAGTTTCTGTTTGCGGTGTTTCTTGCACTAAACCATATAGCTCAGAGGTAGATGCTTGATAAAACTTAGTTTTCTTTTCAAGGCCTAAAAACCGAATGGCTTCTAGCAACCGAAGTGAACCTATGGCGTCCACATCAGCGGTGTATTCTGGAACCTCGAAGCTTACTGCCACATGTGATTGAGCACCCAGATTATAAATCTCATCCGGACGTACCTCTGCAATGATACGTGTCAGATTTGAGGTGTCAGTAAGGTCACCATAATAAAGTACAAAATTTTTATTTTCAATATGTGAATCTTCATAAATATGATCAATACGCTGAGTGTTAAATGATGAGACTCGGCGTTTAATACCATGCACTTCATAACCTTTATCCAACAAGAATTCAGCTAAAAAGGATCCGTCTTGACCGGTTATCCCAGTGATCAAAGCTTTCTTTTTCATTAAATCATCCTCTAAATGTTCAATAACAGAAGTAATTTATTAAATTATTATTTATGAACTCTTCCATATATATCATCAAAACGTACAATATCATCTTCGCCCAAGTAAGTACCACTTTGTACTTCGATAATTTCTAGTGGTTTATTAGTTTGATTCTCTAGGGCATGGATAACTCCTAGTGGGATATAGGTGGATTCACCCTTGTTAAGATTAAACGTCTGTTCGCCATTAGTAACTGTGGCCATGCCATTGACCACTACCCAATGCTCAGCACGCTTGTGATGCATTTGTAATGAGAGCTTGGCGCCAGGTTTAACGTGTAATCTTTTTACCTGAAAGCGCTCGCCTGAGTCAATAGAATCATACCAGCCCCACGGACGATATACCTTGCGATTAGAGTGAACCTCATCTCTACCCTTTTTTTGAAGAGATTCAACGATCGATTTAACATCATGCGCCTTATTTTGAGTGGCAATAAAAGTAGCATCAGGCGTATCAATCACAATTAGATTGTCTACGCCAACAGTAGTTATCATATGGTGAGTAGCGTGAATATAAGTATTAGTTGTATCTTTTACTATTATATCTCCTTTGAGCACATTGCCACTACTATCCTTTGCATCAATATCGTACAGCGCTGACCATGACCCAATATCGCTCCAGCCTGCATCTAAAGGCACAACAACTACATTGTCACTTTTTTCCATGAGTGCGTAATCGATTGAATCAGATGGGGAAGATTCGAAGGCATTCTTGTCTAACCTAATAAAGTCAAGGTCTTGTTTGGCATTATTAACAGCATCACTTACTAACTTAACAATATCTGGTGAATGGGTAATTAACTCATTAATTAGTACGTCAGCCTTAAACATAAACATACCAGAGTTCCAAAGATAATTACCTTGTTCTAAAAAAGCTTGTGCGGTTTCTAGGTCTGGCTTCTCAACAAACTCTTCTACCTTATATCCACCATCAATATTATTCTTAGATGACTTGATATAACCATAACCTATGTTGGCATCTCTTGGCACAATACCAAATGTAGCTAATTTACCCTCAAGCGCTTGACTGCCTGCAATTTTAATTGAATCATGAAATAGATCAATATTTTGAATAACGTGATCAGCTGACAATACTAACATTACAGTATCGTCTAAGGATTTAAGTAATTGAAGTGCCGCTGCAGCAATAGCAGGCGCGGTATTTCTACCAACGGGCTCTAATAATATTATTGGGTTCTTAACTCCGATTTGTAGGCACTGCTCTGCCACTAAAAAACGATGATCGGAATTACAAACAATAATTGGGTCTCCAAGGTTATCTAATCCGCTAAGACGCAGGATGGTTTCCTGTAGCATGGTATTATCACCTACCAAGGGCAGATACTGCTTAGGGAAATCTTTACGAGACATTGGCCAGAGCCTTGTTCCCGATCCTCCTGAAATGACAACGGGAATTATTTGCATTTAAGATACATAATCAATTATTCAGTAAATATAATTTTCAATTAGTTAATATTTTTAGGGTTTGTTAAGTTTTATCCAAGGTTTATTAAAAAACGGTAATGGATATTATGAAGCAATGATCCCCAATAGCCCAAGATCTGACGCTTCAGTTGTTGGCTTTTCTACTAAAAAGGATTTCGGTGCCAACGTCTGCATGTTAGAAATTTTTGAAATATACTAAACCCTAATACATACAAGCTTAAAGCTGTAGTGCTTAGATTTTAACTTACGTAAATATTTATAGTTTATCATTTCTTCATTTCTTCAATATAGATCCAATCTGCAACTTTTTTTTCAGGAATGTATTCAGGTATAAGGTTTTTAAAAAGAGTGCGGATCACCAAAACATCACTATTATCAATTGCAGCCTTTAAACTACTAAGCAAAGGGGTTAACTTGTTCCAAGGCAAGTATTCTTCCATCGCTTTCATAATTCTTATATGCTGGGTTTTTTGTGGATTATTACCAATCATTAATTCTTCATAAAGCTTTTCACCTGGGCGTAAGCCAATAACTTTAATTGCAATATCTCCTGATGGGAAATCGTCGTCTTTAACACTGAGACCAGAAAGTTCAACCATTCTGCGTGCTAAGTCATATATTTTAACTGGTTTACCCATATCTAACACATACACTTCCGCACCTTTTCCATCAATAGAGTTTTTCATTTCTTGGCTAGCCATAGCTCCAGTTTGCATAACCAACTGCGCGGCCTCTTGAATAGTCATAAAGTAGCGGACAACTTCTTTATGGGTCAGGGTGATTGGTCCACCCTGTGTGATTTGGTTACGGAAATATGGGACTACGGAACCCGAAGAACCCAAGACATTTCCAAACCGTACCATTGAAAATTGTGTTTTACGCACTGAGGGTTCACTTTTTTGGCTACCCAATAACGGATCAAAAGCAGGTTTTACCTCTGCCGCTAGGCCCTGCAAAATAAGTTCACAACAGCGTTTACTAGCCCCCATTGCATTAGTAGGGTTTACAGCCTTATCTGTGCTTATCAAAACAAAGCGATCAACTTGCCACTCTAGCGCCACTTTAGCCATAACTAAAGTACCAAAAATATTTGTTTTCACACATTCGGCAATGTTTTGTTCCACGATAGGCACATGCTTAATAGCTGCCGCATGGTAAATAATATTAGGACTCCAAGTAGATATCACATCGCTCACTCGCTTTTCATCAGTTATGGACCCCAATAAAGGTACTACTCTTGGCGTTAGATTAATATTATCTGAATTGTTTTGGGAATCCTTACCCAGGTTTTTCTCACCTGAAAAACTACCGCTTTCTTTCTGACTCAGTTGACACAGAATTTTCTGTAACTCGTTATTGAGCGTATAGAGAGCTAATTCACTTAGGTCAAATAACAACAACGTTTTTGGTTTACGTTGCAATACTTGACGACAAAGTTCACTACCGATACTGCCTCCTGCCCCGGTCACCAGAACCACTTGGTCTGTTACTTGAGATTGAAGTAATCCCTCGTCTGCTACTGAAGGTTCTCGTGCTAATAAATCGTTAATGTCTAATTCATTTAGCTGGTTATAATCATATTGCCCGCGAGCCAAATCGGCTAAACCAGGCAAGGTACGTATGCGTTTATTAAGTGGCCTTAAACCTTCAATAATCAAACTGCGTTGCTTTCGAGAAACTGAAGGAATGGCAAGCAGTATGTCGTCTACCTGATGCTGATTCACAAATTCAACTAATTTTGATTGAGACAAAATAGGCACCCCCATCAAATCTCGTCCATGAAGATGAACTTTGTCATCTACAAAAGCAAGCAAAATACATTCGTAACTTTGCTCTAGACCAATAGCCAATTGACGCCCTGCTTCCCCGGCACCAAAAATAACCACTCTGGCTTGCCTATGCTTTATGAAACCTTTATCGAGGCCAAAATGATTTTTTTTTGTGCGGTTCATATTTTCTATTTTACGTAATAACCATCGAGCTAAAACACGTGATCCACCAATAGTAAATAATGCTACCATGGCATTTATAGGTACAACAGAACGAGGCACTCCTTGCACGCCGCTTAAAAAAGTCAACAATCCCCAAGCAGCAGCATAAATTATAACCGCTTTAAACACAGACAAAAAAGCCTTCATACCAAGATAACGGATAATGGCTCGATAAAGTCCAAATTGCATAAAAATTGGCACAGCTACTAATGGAGCTAACAACACCAGCAACACAATGGGATTATTCAATCCACCAGTGGGCAAGTACCAATTATCAAAACGTAGAGAAAATGACAACCACAACGCAAAAATCAACATTAATGAGTCAGCTACAATAAGAATGGCACGTTTATATATACTAGGCATAGCAATGGCTAGCGTGAAAAGAAAAGTCATTTTATTTTTCAAGTACTATATTCGAAGGTAATGTTAAACTACATAAGTTTTAGACATAGCTACCGCAATGGGATATAATTCAATAACCCACAAATCAAGTGAAAATTAATTAATTCTTATAATAATATTAAAGCAAAATTATGTATACTATTATTATTTTTTCAAACAAGTTTCAATTGTTTTTTTAAATGACGGAGTTGGTATTTAATAGATTATATTTAAATATATGAATATGTTGATTATTGAAAATATTAAGTTACTTGTACTTCATTGCTCTAACACTAAGTATAGTGAAAACTTGAGTGCTTCATCTCTGCATAAAATGCATTTAAAATTTGGTTGGGATGGCGCAGGATATCATAAAATAATCAACAGATCTGGAAAAGCTGAAAATGGGCGACCTGAATATTTGATTGGAGCTCTGTTAGGATACTTCTGACTGTCATACCACTCTCTCATTTATACCTATCATGTGCCTGTATTTTTTTTGCAGAATTCCACATAATCAAAAACTATCAAATCAGAGTCAAAATTGTAAGTGTGCGTACCTTTTATTCCTTCAAAGAACAAAGGTTCTATTGAAAAACAGACCTCTTCAACATATTCCTTTGACGACAGACGTGCAATTTTTGCTATGCCACTTGCCTCTCCATACATATCAAAACCTTGGCGTTGAAAAACTCGATATATTTCATTGTCACTTATTATCAATCCTCCATTGCGTGCAACCAAAGGATCAAAAATCACTGGATTATTTTCATGTGCATCCCATTCATCACTCAATGGATTATCACTGCTAAAGACATGTAGTTGACAACTGTTATCAGCAACGCCGCTTTGATCAATATTTGCAAGTAACCACCATTTATTCTTTTGTTTAAAGATAATAGTGTCCCCAGCGCTAACATTCTTCATAAGCGTCTTATGAAATTCCCATTTACTGGGAAAGTCAACACACTTGTAGACTCTTATTTCTTTTTTCTCATGTGTCTCTGGACACATAAAAATTTCATTTTCATATTTAAAGATGAAAGGAAACGAAAGATGAAATTCTTCTTCTAAGACGACACCAATAGCCTCATAACCAGAAGGGGTTATTTTATATGCTGAAATACTTCCTTTATTAGAGTTGTAATCGAAGTCTTCGACAAAACAAAAATGAGATCCATTCTGCTTGATTACAAAAGGATCTGCTAAGAACCTGTTCTTAGGGTTAGGAATTTTTTGTGAACGCCAAATCGTAGCGTCATTCCATTTTTTTGAAAACTGAAATGCGACACCCCAACGAAAACTCTTGCCTAGTAATTTTCTAAATATTTTGGATCCCAGAATATGAGACGTCTTCAGCAAATAAATTAAAGTCTGGAGAACATTTGGGGTTGTGTATAAGGGGTGACTATATGGGCTTTTCTTAAGCACTTTTAGTTTGGGATTTTCAGAAGTAATATCTTCTAGCACATGGTGAAGAAATGGATTAGCCACCTCATAGAGATAAGCTAAATTTAAACTATAAAACCACCAAGTTGAAACAAATCCTTTGTATAGAACATCTCCACCATCTAATTCATCTTTTAGTCTTTGTATGATAAATCCGGTTCTAGGGCTTCTATCATAAACCTCCCAAAATCCTGGAGGTCCACCTCTATTAATATCGTTATCAGCGTGGTGGAAAGATATTACTCCGTTTGGGCAAACATCCAAAATATCACCTCTCAAAATTCCACTTCCGCCACGAATGAGTAGTTCTAAATTTAATTCCTTAATACGTTTTATGTCTTCTTGATCATAACGGTAAACCAAGCCACTTTTGGATATTTGAGGACTGACAATTATCGAAACAAAATCCTCTTTGTTTAACTGTGAAGTGTTATAGAATTTATTGAATTTACTCATTCGCTTCAAAACAATTGATTCCATTTTGCAAACGACCCTAAAAATTGCATTAGATAGGAATTTTTGTAGACCACGTCGCTTTATGTAGTAAGCAATTTGCAAACCTATATTTCTTTTGTTGCGCTCAAAATTATTTATCACTAACGCAGTAATCTCATAGTTTTCAGATTTCTTGGAAAGTGATATGAGGTCAGCTAATTGTTTGGAAATGCTAGTCGAGTCAAGAATAATACCAACACGCTTTTTCATAAAATTTTCCTGTATTTTTAGTAGTCACATGTTTGTGAAATATTTTCAGTATCTGTACGAGAAAACGTCAATTAAATCAATGGTTGATTTTTTGTGTGAAAAAATGCGTAAGTTATATATAACAATTTCAATGACCTACACTTAAAAATCTACTCCCACTCAATAGCAACGTGTTTTTTTATTCTTTTTTGTACCAATCAAATATAGTCAATTCATTATAGATATGTAGCAATAGCCAGCATGAAAAGAGAAATCATTTTATTTTTTTATTTTTCAAGTGCCATATTAATAAGGTAAGGTTTAATCAAATAAGTTTTAGACACAGCTAACGCACTGGAATATAATTTAATAACCCATAAATTAAGTAAAAATTAAAACACACTCACATACATTCATATTTTTTTCAAATAAGTTTCAATTGTCTTTTAAATGATGTAGGTGATATTTAATAGATTAGGTTTATATATATGAATACATTGATTATTGAAAATATTAAGTTACTTGTAGTTCATTGTTCTGACACAAAGGATAATGAAAACTTGAGCGCTTTAGATCTGCATATAATGCATTTAAAATTTGGTTGGGACGGCATAGGATATCATAAAATAATCAATAGATCTGGAAAAGTTGAAAATGGGCGACCTGAATATTGGATTGGAGCTCATGTTAAAGGTAAAAATGATATTAGCTTAGGTGTATGCCTGGTAGGAAGAAATAAATTTACAACAAAACAATATTTATCATTGGAAAAAATTTTGAGAAAATGGAAATCTTTATATCCTGAAGCTGAGATTGTTGGGCATCGAGATACTGGAAATACTGATAAAACTTGTCCAAATTTTGACGTAAAAACTTGGGCTAAAGATAAATTTATATGAAGATTATTAATTCATCAGTATTTATGAAATCAGAACCCACTGAGGCGTCCCCTCTTGAAACTGAATGTTTATTTGGTGAAACAGTTCAGATTTTAGAGGAGACTTTAGATTGGGTTTATTGCAAATTAAATACTGACAACTATTGTGGATGGATTAAGAAAGAAGGATTAGGTAAATTAAAAAATCCGACACATAGAGTTGTTGTTAAAAGATCTTTTATTTATACTAATAAAAATCCAAAATCTAATTCCTTACTCTATCTGCCTATGGGTGCTAAAATATTAGTAAAAAATATTAAACCTGATTGGGCAGAAATTATTTTCTATTATAATAGTAAAACACAAACTGGTTATGTACCAACCAATCACATTGTTAAACTCCATCATAAAGTTAAAGATTGGGTAGAAGTTGCTCAACTATTAGAAGGTACTCCATATAAATGGGGAGGAAGAGACACTATTGGACTAGATTGTTCAGCTTTGTTACAATTATCTTACCAAACTTATGGAGAAACCATACCTAGAAATACTTCGCAACAAGTACAGTTAAAAAAAAAAAATATTAATGATATTGAAGATTTAAAAAGGGGATGTGTAGTTTTTTGGAAAGGGCATGTAGGTATTATGATTGATAAGTTTAATTGTATCCATGCAAATGCTTTCCATATGCAAACAAAAATAGAACCTTTAAATCAAATTATAAATAGAGTGGGTAAAAACTTGAATATAACTAAAATGATGGACTTCAACTAGAACTTTTTTATTCAAAGTAATTTTAAAAGTTTTATTAGATTATATTGATTTATTTCAATAATAAGATCTATACCATTTTACAAATTCAGATATTCCCTCATGCAAATTTGTTTTTGGTTCAAACCCAGTAAGAGCTCTCAACAAATCTATATTACTATGTGTTTTATGAATATCTCCATCCTGCATGCCTAAAAAATTTTTTTGAGCCACTTTCCCCAGCACATTTTCTAACTCTTTTACGTAATCTAACAAATTTATAGGTTGAGAGTTTCCAATATTCACTATTCTAAACGGAGCCACATCAGAAATACTGTCATTTTTTAAAACACCTCTTCTTTTATTAGCTTT
>Ga0209534_10004985_pt1 | contig 11961 bp, 10 predicted proteins | sample COG_07_FD_184751 | JGI IMG/M metagenome (GOLD analysis project Ga0209534, IMG submission 184751) | Pelagic Microbial community sample from North Sea - COGITO 998_met_07 (SPAdes) (version 2) | ecosystem: Environmental > Aquatic > Marine > Neritic zone/Coastal water | place: Helgoland, sampling... | reverse complement strand
TAAGTGTATTGAATCAAACGTTCTCAGATTATGAAATTATTATTATCAATGATGGCTCTACGGATAAGAGTGTTGAAGTCGTAAATTCTTTCGATGATAATCGAATTATACTTTATACTACCAAAAATAAAGGGGTTTCTCATGCCAGAAACTTTGCAATATCTAAAGCAAACTCTGATTTGATTGCTCTATTAGATGGTGATGACCAATGGGAACCAACCCACTTGGAAAACCTATATAAGTTATATACGAATTTCCCGCATTGTGGATTGTATGCGACCGCTTATCACAAACAATTTTTTAATGGCAAAAAAATGAAGGCTCATTTCAATGGGGTGTCTTCTGATCATTTTGGAGTTATTGAAGATTATTTCTTAGCATCAATCATAGACAGTATTGCTTGGACATCTGCGGTTATGATTCCTAAAAATACGTTTGAAAACATTGGAGACTTCGATGAAGATATGCGCTCAGGTCAAGATACCGATTTATGGGTACGAATTGCACTCAAAAAATCCATAGCATTTTCTGCTATTTCCAGTGCAAATAAAATTATTTTGGATCCTCAACAGCATTTGTCATATTCGTCTAACCGTAGTGATAGAATGAAACTATTTGAAAATTTCAAAAACTTAGGTAGTAAGAGTAAATCGTTCAAAAAATATATGGATTTGAATCGATTTTCTGTTGCCATTGAAAGAAAATTAGCAGGCGATTTAAGTGCTTTTTTAAGATTAAAAAAAGAGATAGATATCTTAAATCTGAACACAAAACAGCTTATTTTATTAAACACACCTGCTGTGGTTATTCGTCTTTTCAAAAAAGTTCAATTTCTTTTGTTGCGATTAAATATTTATTTAACGCCGTTTAAATAGGATACTGTTTAGAAGGTGTTTCCAAGATGTTTTTCCAATCACTAGAAATGTTTTCCATTGAAAATTTTTGAACACTTTCTTTTGCGTTTTTTTTACAATGCTTATAAAGTTTATCATCATAAACAAAACGATTCATCGCGTTTGCAAATAAATCTGGTTGATAATTCTCGATTAAAAGTCCATTATGTTCATTGTTAATGATTTCTGAAGGCCCCGATTCACAATCTACCGAAATAACAGGAACTCCTAAAGACAAACTTTCTATCAGCACAGTAGGCAAACCTTCGTACTTACTCGTGAGTAGTGTACACAAGGCTTTCCTCACTATTGAATACGGGTTTTGGGTGTAAGGCATAAACACAATTTGTTCAGATAAATTCATAGATCTCACTTTCTGTTCGAGCATAGTTTTATCTTTTCCATCTCCCAATATGACAAGCTTAACATTATTATCAATTAAATTTGAAAGCTTATAGCTTTCTATTAGTAAAGTTAAATTCTTGACATCATCATCTAATCGACCAAAAAACAACATGAATTTATCTGGAACCAATACATTATCAAGAGTCAAAAGTGTTTTGTCCTCAAGAACTGAATTGTATATAATATTGACATTTTTAAAACTAAACTTTCTAACTAACTTTTCCTGGATAGCCTTAGATACCGTAACAACTTTAAATGCATTAGCGTATAATAGTCTGGCGAATAACTTATTTGATGGAATATAATGATTTAGAAAAAAACTGTGTATTATAAAAATAACATTTTCATTAACATAGAGTACTTTATTGATTATAAATTGTTTAACTAAACTTGGTCTGGATCTACTATCAATAATAAAGTCAAACTTTTGTAACCTTAAATAATTAAAAAAAACCGTGAAACGTTTTAGTTTTCCAAAAAAAGAATCGTCCTTATCTTTTAACTCACCCAAATTTAGTAAGGTTCCTTTATAATCATAATCTATACGATTTAGGATACTAATAACATGAACCTCATAGCCCATTCCATGTAAAAGTATTGATAACGCTCCAGAGGATTTTTCGGCGCCACCATCTCCCAAAGACGACACGACAAGACATATCTTTTTTCTGGGGTTGATCTGCATACTTAAAATTTATATGAATTTTTGAAACTATCCATGAGTTTGTAATTAATTAAAATATGTGTCATATTCAGAGTTCTTTAAAATAATTCTTTTTCGATTTTTAAATTTAGCACTGAAAAGACTTCTTTCTTCCTCAACCTCTTGAGCTGAAATATCTAACAAATCAGCTAAACTATGAAATAAATCATCTAACATGTAAGGTCTATCTAGATCAATAGTGAGTTGTTTTTGTTGTTTGAATTTATCAGACTGCCACAGCACAAATGGAACATCATACATGTCCTTGGTTGAAATATCTTCATTGTGACCAGCCATATTGAAGTCTTTAAACAATTCTTCACCATGATCAGAAAAATATAAAACAAAACTTTTCTTATTAAGTGCTTTTGTTTTTTTTATAATTTGAGAAATCACATAATCTGAATACCGAATAGCATTATCATAATCATTAATTATTTTAGAAATTTCTTCGGATTTATAATTACTAAAAGGTTCATCTTTAAATACATTGAAATTTTCTGGGTATCTATTTGCATAACTAAGGTGAGTCCCCATTAGATGAACAATAATAAGTTTTTTGGAGGATGAATCATCCTTAAAAAATGCTTCAAGCTCTGGTAGAATTTTTTCATCCATAACTTTGTTTTGAACACCATGAACCGTAGTTAAGAATTTACTTTTTGAAGATGATAATGCTATCTTTGTAACCATACTCTCATAAATGCCAATAGGCCTCTGGTTAGACAGCCAAAAAGTTTCAAAACCTGTTTTGTTTGCAAGTTGAATAATAGAACCTTCTCCTATTTTATCTGGATGCTCAAAATTACCCAGGGTGAGCAATTTAGTAATTGATGAAATTGAATGTGGATGTGGGCTAATTACATCATTATAAACCTGTAATTCATTTTTAAGAGCATTTAAATTTGGAGTCGTAGCTCTGTAATAATCATACAATCCAAAATGTGCACGCGAAGAAGATTCTCCTAAAACAATTACATATACTTCATCTTCATTAGTCTCTAAACGAGAAACATTTGAGAAATTTCCAGTCGCGTTAGTCTTATAAGTTCCAAGAATTTTAGACTCTACTGAATATTTAACAGAAGATCTTAGAATTAAATACGGTAAATTATAAATGATCAATTTAGAAAACTTCAAAAATGCAATACTTATAACTACATAAAATAAAACCTTTACAATAGGACGTTTTGATTGTTTTTTAAATGAACGCAAATTCGTTTTAAATTTAAAAATCGAAATTGATATGATTAAGAACATTAAAACAGAAAAAACCACAATATTTATATCCAAATAAAAATTAAGGAACTCGGTAGCCTCTGTTCTGTTTGAATCAAAAAGAACAAATAAAGAAGAAGCACTTAAAAAGGCTTCGAAAAAGTAGTAATAAATAGTTTCAAAATATATTGACAAACTGAACATAAGGTATGCAGCTGTAATATATACTGTTTGAATTTTTCGACAAGAAACAAGGAAAAAAGGACTGATTAATACCGTAGAAAAAATAATGTTTTCTATAGTGTTATAAACTGTAACAAGGGTCAATCCTGTAAATAAAAGCTCAAAAAATAAAGCAGCTAATACAATAATCAAAAATTGATAAAAAATTAGTTTTATTATTTTAATATTCGTCATTTTATTTATTAAATGTTATAATTTCTAAAGGGATACATTTTGTCCACTAAAAAGCTTTCTTAATGTAAAAAGTACTGCCCCTAAATATACTAAGTTACTCACAAAAAGAGCCATTACAACTCCTTCAGTACCAAAATAAGGTAGGAAACACCTACTAAACATAACATACATTAGCAAGCCTATCAACTGGGTATATATAAAATATTTGATTTGTTTTTTTGCTAAAAACTGGTAGGACAAGACATTGGCAATAAAGCGTACAAAATCACCTGCTAATTGCCATTTAAATAAAATAGCCATGCCTAAAAAAGCGTCTGTAAAAATAAGTTCGATTAGTGTGTTTCTTAATAGATATATTAAAATCATTCCTGCAAAAACAAGTGGAACTAATGATTTATAGATTTTCTTTAATTCTATTCTAAACTCAAATGAGGTATTGATAGTTGCGTACTTAGGTAAAATATAGAGCGTAAAAATTGCAATTAAAAATTGCATATAAATTTTAGAAATTGAATTCATAGCTGTCCATGAACCAGCTTCAGCTTCACTTATTTTATCTAAAATTAGTGTTCTTATATCTATTTCAACATAATTTGAGAGTACTGTTGCTACAAAAGACATCGCCGTAAATCCTAAAAGCTGCTTAAAAAAAGGGATTTTAAAAGTTATTGCTTTAAAATTAACATAGTCTTTTAGTAATTTTCCAAAGATGAAAATTAGAACCGTAAACTGAATAATTGGTATCAGTGCAATAGCTACTAATACGCCTTTTAAAGAATAAAAATAAAGACTAACAAGCAATAAAACTGCTGCTAGAAAATGAGAAATAAACTCAATTTTAGTGTGTTTTTTATAGTCTGAAATGCCATTTATAACCCCATTAAAAATTCGATTCATCGAAATAAAAGGAACCGCAATAGCCATCACTTTAAAAACAATCACATACGTATCTGAAAGAAATAATTTATTAGAAAAATAGGGTGCCCAAAAAAATAGTATGAAAAAAATTACGATACTCGCTGTAAAACTAAAAACATATAGGGTAGAAAATAATTTAAGTAAGTTTTTTTGATCGGACTTGTATTCTGAAACATACTTCACAACACCATTGAAGGTTCCTAAAGATGTTAGACTCATAAGCATCGAAGAAATATTTCGCAACTGCCCAACCTTCGCAATCCCTGCTTGGCCGGTATACTGAGCTAATAAATTCTGAACGACTAAAGATATTAATAGTCGAGCACCCACAACCAATGAATTCAGCGAGGTTATCTTAAGAATTAAATTATTACTTATGATTTTAGGTAACTTCAATTTTATTCATTAGAACCATTAATGTAATACTCAAAACTAACATTGGAGGAAGACTTAACTAATTAAGTCACTTATTTACTAAATATCTCGTTTGTTAGCCCTGTGAAAATACTACTTTTTCTTCAAAAATAGGTAATATAGGTTCACACAAAAAATTGCAGCATTAGATATTACGATTGGCCAAGAGGTCGCTAACATAAAACCATAAGCAACAAACAAAGCACAAGCTATACTGTTTAGCGTTCTTAAACGACGTATATCTTTCATCAAAAAAGACAGCAACAATACCACCATTGCTAGATATCCAACCAGTTCAGTTGTGTTGATTTCTAAAAAATCCATTATATAATTTTATTACGCTTTCGTTCAACCTCCGTAAGGTATATTTTACGTAATCTTAATGATTTTGGTGTCACTTCTACGTACTCATCTTTTTGAATGTATTCTAAAGCTTCCTCTAGAGAGAATTTAATTGCTGGAACAATTTTGGCTTTATCATCGGCTCCAGAACTTCGGACATTACTTAACTTTTTCGTTTTTGTAATATTTATAGCCATATCGTCACCACGAGAATTTTCTCCGATTACCTGACCTTCATAAATACTTTCACCCGGATCAACAAAAAATCTACCTCTATCTTGTAATTTGTCAATAGAATATGGAATTGCTTGTCCCAATTCCATTGAAACTAGAGAGCCATTCTGACGTTCTGGGATTCCCCCTTTAAGCGGTTGGTATTCTTTAAATCTATGGGCCATAATCGCCTCACCAGCAGTCGCAGTTAAGAGCTGATTACGCATCCCAATAATACCTCTGGAAGGAATGACAAACTCACATACCATACGGTCGCCTTTGGCTTCCATACTCAGCATTTCACCTTTACGCATGGTTACCATTTCAATGGCTTTTCCTGAAACTGCTTCAGGTAAATCAATCGTCATTTCCTCTACAGGTTCACATTTTACACCATCAATAACTTTGATGATTACTTGCGGCTGTCCAATTTGCAATTCATAACCTTCACGACGCATCGTTTCAATTAAAACAGACAAGTGTAAAACACCTCTACCAAATACCATGAATTTATCGGCACTATCTGTTGCATTCACACGTAATGCTAAATTCTTTTCTAATTCTTTATCTAGGCGCTCTTTAATATGTCTAGACGTTACAAATTTACCGTCTTTTCCAAAAAATGGAGAATCATTAATTGTAAACAACATACTCATTGTTGGCTCATCAATAGCAATTGTTTTTAGACCTTCTGGATTTTCAAAATCAGCAACAGTATCCCCAATTTCGAAACCTTCTAATCCGACAATAGCACAAATATCTCCTGTTTGGACCTCATCAATCTTTTTTCTTCCTAAGCCTTCAAAAACATGAAGTTCTTTTATTTTAGATTTTACAATGCTTCCATCTCGTTTGACCAACGAAATTTGCTGCCCTGTTTTCAAGCTTCCACGCGTCAATCTTCCAATGGCGATACGACCTGTAAACGAAGAAAAATCTAAAGACGTAATTAACATCTGAGTATTACCTTCAGGAATTTTTGGCGATGGAATATGCTCAATCACCATATCTAATAATGGCTCAATATTGTCGATTTCTTCCTTCCAATCCCAGTTCATCCAGTTGTTTTTGGCTGAACCATAGACTGTTGGAAAATCTAATTGCCATTCCTCGGCACCAAGTTCAAACATCAAGTCAAACACTTTTTCATGTACCTCGTCTGGCGTACAGTTTTCTTTGTCTACTTTGTTCACTACCACACAAGGTTTTAGGCCTAAGTCAATAGCTTTTTGTAATACAAAGCGGGTTTGCGGCATTGGGCCTTCAAAAGCATCCACTAACAACAACACACCATCAGCCATATTTAATACACGTTCTACTTCACCGCCAAAATCAGCGTGACCAGGCGTATCAATAATATTGATTTTGGTATCTTTATAAATTACAGACACATTTTTTGAAGTAATTGTAATTCCTCTTTCACGTTCTAGATCGTTATTATCTAAAATTAGATCACCAGTATTTTGGTTTTCACGAAACAGTTGACAGTGATACATAATTTTATCCACCAAGGTTGTTTTTCCGTGATCGACGTGTGCAATGATTGCGATGTTTTTTACAGTAGCCATAAGTGCCTTGTTTTAAGCGTGCAAAGTTACATTTAATTTTCTGACTTTTGCACTGCATATTAATTTTATAACACCTTTTAATTTTGATTATATTTGCAACTTAAATTTACATCTATGAATCTTCAGGATATTCCAAAATTAAAGCATGCCAAATCTGATAATTTTTTCTTATTGGCAGGACCCTGTGCGATAGAAGGCGAAACAATGGCACTTCAAATTGCAGAAAAAGTATGCGCAATTACGGAAACTTTAAAAATTCCTTACATTTTTAAAGGCAGTTTTAAAAAAGCAAATCGCAGTAGAATTGACAGTTTTACAGGCATTGGTGATGAAAAAGCGTTGAAGATTTTAAGAAAAGTCTCTGAAACTTTTGACATTCCTACAGTCACCGATATTCATGAAGTTTCAGATGCTGCCTTAGCAGCACAATATGTAGATGTCCTACAAATTCCTGCATTTTTAGTAAGACAAACCGATCTTGTAGTTGCGGCAGCTCAAACCGGAAAAGTAGTCAATTTAAAAAAGGGACAATTTATGAGCCCTGAAGCCATGAAACATGCTGTTCAAAAAGTGAACGATGCTGGAAACGAAAACGCATGGATTACAGATCGTGGAACTATGTTTGGCTATCAAGATATGATTGTTGATTTTCGTGGAATTCCAACAATGCGTGCTTTTGCACCAACAGTTCTAGATGTAACACACTCCCTACAACAACCCAATCAAAGCAGTGGAGTTACTGGTGGTCGTCCAGATAGGATTGAAACCATTGCCCGAGCTGGTATCGTAAACAATGTTGATGGTTTATTCATTGAAACTCATTTTGATCCTGCGAATGCAAAAAGTGATGGCGCTAATATGCTTCATTTGGATCATTTAGAAAAACTATTAACCAATTTAACAGCGATAAGACGCACTATTAATTCTCTTTAAATCCTATGTACAAGGCACTAATCGTTTGCTTATTTATTGGAATAAGCACAGAAGTATATTCTCAAGAAACAACTATAACGTCACCAATAACTGAAATTGATCTTAAAACAAAAAACAAAGGTAAATTTTACTTTTACTGGGGATGGAACAAATCCCAATACAGCTATTCAGACCTGACCTTTAAGGGAGATGATTATAATTTTACACTTTATAATGTTGCAGCCAAAGATCGTCAAACACAATGGGATGCTGACGTATATATGAATCCAACAAACATCTCTATTCCACAGACAGTGGGTCGGATAGGCTATTATTTTCATGACCATTGGAATATTTCAATAGGTGTAGATCACATGAAATATGTTATGGTGTCTCAACAATTTGCAACTATTGATGGTTATATAGATCTAAAAACTCCAGACTCAGAATTTAATGGTGTATATCACAATGCCCCAATATATATTGATGAAGATTTTTTAGAATTTGAACATACCGATGGCCTCAACTATGTTAATGTTGAACTTTCTAGAGTTGATAATCTTGGTGATCATCTACAATGGAACTCTAAAAAAATTCAGTTAAATGTTTTAGAATCGGTTGGTGTAGGCGTTTTGTACCCTAAAACAAACACGACTCTGATGTCTAAAGAACGGTATGACGCATATCACTTGTCAGGTTTTGGATTATCTTTAAAAGGTGGTGTAAACCTAACGCTGTTTAATCACTTTTTTGTTCAAGCGGAACTTAAAGCAGGGTATTTCACTATGCCAAACATTCGAACTACAACTTCCTCAGCGGACTCTGCTTCGCAAGATTTTTTCTTTTTTCAAAGAAATATTTCATTTGGATACATCTTTCAACTCATCAAGTAATTTCAGTCTTTAAGTTCTGGAGTTTTTTCAATAGAATTAAATCCATACTTATCGATGAGATATACTAAAGATGTCATCGTGGCTGCACCGAGTTCTAACTCGCGTTTATTCACGGCATCAAAAGTGTCATTTGCTGCATGGTGGTGATCAAAATAGCGTTGCGAATCGGGGCGTAATCCCGCTAGAACATTTGTACTTTTTTTCAAAGGTCCAATGTCTGCACCACTTCCTCCTTTTTTGAAGTAATGAATCAAATAGGGTTCAAACAAAGGCTTCCATTGCATGATTTGATTAATTTTATAATCAGGCCCATCAAATGTAAAACCGCGAGGGGTAAATCCTCCAGAGTCACTTTCAAGCGCAAAAATATGGTTTTCACCTTTTCGATTTGCTTCTTTTGCATAAGCTTTTCCGCCTCTTAAACCATTTTCTTCATTCATAAACAACACTACTCTAAGGGTGCGTTTGGGTTGAATCCCAGAAATTTTTAACAAGCGAAGAACATCCATCGACTGCACACAACCCGCCCCATCATCATGAGAACCATCGCCTAAATCCCATGAATCGAGATGACCACCAACAGTGATGATTTCATTTGGAAAGTGAGAACCTGTTATCTCACCAATTACATTGTAAGATTGCACATCTCCTAATTGGCGACAACTTTGTTTGATATATAACTTAAGGCTTGAATCTATTTTTAACATCCCACTTAACATCTCAGCATCATTAGTGCTAATTGCAGACGAAGAAATGCGTTGAGATACTGGTGTATCTCCATAAGACATCGCTCCTGTATGCGGAAGATCATCTAGCCTTAAGTTCATAGAACGCACTATCATAGCAACAGCGCCAAGTTTACCTGCTTCTGCTGCCCCATTGTAGCGTTGATCAACACAGCCGCCATAGGCCTCAAAAGTATGTATTAAATCTGCTTGCATTGGGCGGTTAAAAAACACGATTTTACCTTCTACTTGACTTCGATCTAAGGCTTTCAATTCTTCTATCCCTTGCACTTCGATCACTTCTGCTTTTGTACCTTGAAGGGGTGTGGAAACCGAGCCTCATAAAGCACATATATTTACTGGAATCGTTTTGCCAGGTGCGGTTTCAATGTAGGCAAACTCTGGAGTACCACGAACCCACTTTGGAACCATAACTGGTTGCAACCAGACGCTATCAAGCCCTAAGTTTTCCAATTCGGTTTTGGTATATGCAACAGCTAATTCCGCATTTAAAGAACCTGACAATCGGCCACCAATTTCGTTGGACAGATAGTCTAACCATTGGTAACTTTGACCATTTGTTAAGGCATTTTTGTAGATGGTTTTGATGTTATCTGCATCGGATTGTGCGTTTAATCCTAATACTAGAAATCCAAAAATAATGAGTAAAAGGTGTTTCATATGTAGTGATTTTTAAGTGTTAAAACAACATCTATAGAGTATTAAATCAAAGTATACTTCGTTTATTTGCTTGCAAAAGCTTTTACATCGCTTTCAGTTACTTCCGCACCACCAAGAATAATTAGTCTTTCAACAACATTTCTTAGTTCTCTAATATTTCCTGTCCAATCGTAAGCCTGAAGCAATTTAAGCGCTGCAGCAGAAAATTGCTTTTTTGCAGTACCTTGTTCTGAAGCAATTTTATGAGCAAAATGATCTACTAAAACTGGAATATCATCGCGGCGGTCGTTTAGTGGCGGCACTTTAATCAATATTACTGCAAGTCTATGGTACAAATCTTCTCGAAAACGACCTTCGGCTATTTCTGTTTTAAGGTTTTTATTGGTGGCTGCAATGACACGAACATCGACTTTAATGTCTTTATCACTCCCAACACGTTGAATACGGCTTTCCTGTAAGGCGCGCAAAACTTTTGCTTGTGCAGACAGACTCATATCCCCTACTTCATCTAAAAAGATACTTCCGCCATTAGCCGCTTCAAATTTTCCTGCACGGTCTTTATGAGCGCTCGTAAATGCACCTTTTATATGACCAAACAACTCACTTTCTATAAGTTCGCTCGGAATAGCTGCACAATTGACCTCGATCATTGGCCCTTTAGAACGCTCACTTTTTTGATGTAACCAATGCGCTACCAACTCTTTCCCTGTTCCGTTAGGCCCCGTCACTAACACCCGCGCTTCTGTTGGGGCTACTTTGTCTATAATAGATTTTATAGCCTCTATTTCTGGACTGTTGCCAACCATCTCATACTGCTTGCTGACTTTCCGTTTTAGACGTGTATTTTCGACAACCAACTGTTTACGGTCGAGTGCGTTTCTAATCGTGTTCAATAAGCGGTTTAAATCCGGTGGTTTTGAAATGTAATCAAAAGCACCCATCCGCATAGTATTCACAGCGGTGTCTAAATCTCCATGTCCAGAAATCATCACCATAGGAATTTCGGGCTTGATTTTTTTGATCGCTTCCAAAACTTCAACGCCGTCCATTTTGGGCATTTTAATGTCACATAACACCAAATCAAAATCTTCTTTTTTGATCATTTCGGTTCCCATTAAGCCATCTTCCGCTTCAGAGACCTGATATTGATTGCTCTCTTCTGTAAGTATTTTTACGAGTACACGACGAATCGAGGCTTCATCTTCAATGATTAAAATTCTAGACATTCAGTATGTTTTTAATGTAAAAGTAACGCATTTTTAAACTTAATATTTCAACCATTTAAAAAGTTCTCTATAAGTTGGTTTTTTGCCATGCATTAAAATTCCAACACGGTATATTTTTGCTGCAAACCATACTATAAACACAAACGTAACCATAAGAATCAAAAAGGACACTAGCTGTTGCCATAAGGGAACGCCAAACGGAATACGCATTAGCATCACTACGGGAGATGTAAATGGAATAAAAGAGAAAACAGTTGAAATGGTACCATGCGGATCTTCGATTACCGTAAATACACCTACATAAATTGCTAAAATTAAAGGCAAAATTATAGGCAACATAAATTGTTGAGTATCTGTTTCGTTATCGACAGCTGCGCCAATAGCTGCATATAAGGAGCTAAACAACAAGAAGCCGCCAATAAAAAATAGAATG
>Ga0209534_10004977_pt1 | contig 11969 bp, 12 predicted proteins | sample COG_07_FD_184751 | JGI IMG/M metagenome (GOLD analysis project Ga0209534, IMG submission 184751) | Pelagic Microbial community sample from North Sea - COGITO 998_met_07 (SPAdes) (version 2) | ecosystem: Environmental > Aquatic > Marine > Neritic zone/Coastal water | place: Helgoland, sampling... | reverse complement strand
ACCATTTGATCAAGTTTTGCATGTTGTATGCGTTGAGGAATTTAGGATTGATTACTGCCGTGATCACAAAGATTGCAACCAAGAGAATAAAGATACCAAGTACATTTTTTTTCATATAAACTTATTAAATTAGGCCGCCACCAAATTACCGGTTGCCAAGTTCATGATTGCTTTCTCGCTCAATTGATCCCGACTAAGTTCACCAGATATTTGACCCTCGTGCATAACATAGGCCCGATCAGCCATGCCCAAGACCTCTTCCATCTCACTGGAAACAAAGAGAATGGCCATGCCCTCTCCTGCCAGTTTCTCCATCAGTTTGTAAATTTCTCTTTTCGCTCCGACATCTATCCCGCGTGTCGGTTCATCCAACAGCAATAATTTAGGAGACATCGCTAACCATTTTCCCAAAACAATTTTTTGCTGATTTCCTCCGGAAAGAAACCTCGCCATCTGTTCGAAATTGGGTGTTTTGATCTTCATCGATTTTACCGCATTTTGGGTGACCGCCCGTTCTGCATTTTCATTCAACCATCCACGCGACGCATCTCTTTGTAAACTTGGTAAGCTACTATTTTCACGTACCGACATGGGCAGGACCAAACCGTGTTGTTTTCGATCTTCTGGAGCCAGAGCAATACCTTCAGAAATTGCAGCTCTTGGATTTCGAATTTCTTTCACTTCTCCACTAATTTCCAAGGAACCACCCAGGGCTGGAGTTACCCCAAAAATAGTTTGTAAAAGTTCTGTTCTACCTGCACCTACCAAACCAGCAACTCCTACAATTTCACCTTCAGAGACTTTTAGGGACAAAGGATGCTGGGGGTAAGATGGACAGCGTAAATCTTTAAGGGATATAACAGGCTTACCGGGACGATGGACTTGCCGGTCGTAAAATTCACTTAATTCGCGACCAACCATAAGTTTGACCATATTATCGTGATCAATCTGATCCTGCATTAATTCTCCCGCATTTTCTCCATCACGAAAAACGGTTACCCGATCAGCCAATTCCTTGACCTCTCCAAGACGGTGGGAAATGTAAATCACACTTATTCCCTTGGACCGCAAATTCTTAACCACCTTAAAGAGAGTTTCCGTTTCTTTTTGCGAAAGACTACTCGTAGGCTCGTCCATTATCAGCACACGGGCGTTACAAGATAAAGCTTTGGCAATTTCAACCAATTGTTGCTTACCAATCGGTATCGATCCGGCAAGCGTATCAACAGGGAGATCAAGCCCAACCTGAGAAAGAAACTTTTCAGTCTGCCTACGTATTTCCGATTCATCAATAAGGCCAGCCTTCGTCGGTTCGCGCCCAAGAAAAACATTGGCTGCCAAGTCGAGGTTCCCACACAAATTGAGTTCCTGATGAATTAAAGCGATTCCCTCATCCATCGCGTCGTTTACATTACGGAAGGAAACCTTTTTGCCACATACAAGAAACTCGCCTTCGTCAGCTGGTTGAACCCCAGCTAAGATTTTCATCAATGTGCTTTTACCTGCTCCATTTTCTCCGATTAGGGCAAGAACCTCGCCTTTTTGTAAGTGGAGAGACACCCCCCGAAGAGCGAGTACCCCAGGGAAACTTTTTTGTAATCCGCTTACCTCAAGCAAGGGGCTGGAGGTTTCGTCCATCCTTATTGTTGCTTACCCAATGCAGCCATTTCTTTCTTCTTGGTCCAAAACTCTTCCACATTGCTTCGGTCAACTACAAGAAAAGGTAGTTCAAAATATTGGGCATCGGGCTGCTTTCCTTCATGAATAGACTTGAGCATTTTAATCGATTCATACCCATACTCCCAAGGTTGTTGACTGATCGTCCCATGGGCATTTCCGTCAAGAATTGCCTGCAGGGTTGCATCCTGCTCATCAAAGCCACAAACCTTGATTTGATTTTGTTTATTTGCCTCCCTAATCGCATCAATACAAGCGGGAGGATTGTAAGCAAACAAACCGACCATACATTTTAAATTTTTATACTTGGTCATGGAATCCTCGGCATTGCTCTTAGCCTTGGCTTTGTCAAAATTATCAGTGCGCGTGTCCAAAACTATGTATTTTGATCCTTCAGCCTTTAAGTCCGAAGCATCCACTGGATCGAACTTCACTTGGTCGAGCTTCTGCATTGGTCGGTTTAATAATTCATCGATCACTCCCTGCCGGCGTTGGCGTGCATTGAGTTGTTCCAATCGCCCCACAAAAATCATCACTTCCCCACCCCCCGGAATGGCTTTTTTAACCAAGCTACCGAGAGCTCTTCCAGCTTTATAATTATTTGTTCCGATGTAAACAAGACGGTCGCTTTTAGGAGCATCCGCATCCTGAGTGATTAAAATAGTATTTTGCCCAACTTCATTAAGAAAAGGAGTTTGGTTCTCCGCATCAATCGGACTCACCGCAACTCCATCTACACCTTTGGCAAGCATAGCTTCCATCATCCGTTTTTGATCGACCACTCCTTTAGGAGGCATCAACACTTCGCATTGTACGCCAAATTCTTTTTCAGCAATACGCACACCAGCGGCACATAAATCCCAAAAGGGATCAATTCCATTAGTCACATAGGCGAATGTTGGAACATCGGAAGCTTTTTCTAATTCTGAGTGGTTTTCTCCACCACAACCGCTCAAAAGAACGAGCAAATAGGAAAGAAAGAATAGTGAAAGGGATTTTTTAATATTCATCGAATTAAATAAAGAAGGCAGGAGTCAAATCGGTCAAGGATTACCAAGGAGTTCGTCCACCATTTACACAAAGGGTTTGGCCGGTAACAAAAGAGGCTTCATCGGAAGCAAAATACCTTACCGCCTGTCCAACATCCTTGGGAGATCCCCAACGACCCATTGGGATGCTACTTAAATATGCATCCTTATCTTCCTGCGGATCATCAACATGTCGATCGGTGGGTATCCACCCAGGAGCTACCGTGTTTACGGTTATTCCAGTGGACGCAAGTTCCACGGATAAACTCCGACTCCATCCAATCTGCCCGCCCTTCGCCGCAACATAAGCAGTAAACTGCGGAACGGACGCATGAAATACTTCACTGGTGATATTTATTATTCTACCCCATTTACGCTTTTTCATTCCCGGCAATGCAGATTGGGCAAGTAAAAATGGACTGAGGACAAAAAAATCGTACATCTCACGATAGAAGTCGGAATCGTACTCCTCGATTGGTTTTTGAGGCTGTGGTCCCGTGGCATTAGGCACAATTACATCGACCGATCCAAATTTTTCCTCCACCGCCTCAACCATCGAACTAACCTGCTCTTGATCGGTGACATCTGCCCGAACCACCATGACATGAGCTCCCCTAGATTGAAGAGACTCCCGTGCTTTTTCAGCAACCTCTCGATTACCATGGTAATTGAGCGCCAATTTGGCCCCGGCATCTGCCAAACACTCAGCTATTCCCAAACCCAATCCTCTTGTGCTTCCGGTTATGAGAGCAACTTTATTATTTAGTGAAAAACTCATTGTTATGATATTAGCAGATTAACTGAATATTAGAAATATGTATTATTGACGGTAGCATACCCATTTTTGACATATATTTTTTATAGAAATGAAGAACCGGCCATGAGACTTTTTTTTGCCTAGACTGAATAATTTGATATTTCAAATATATTTGAAATATCAAATTTCATTTCGTTCATTTAACCGTGGTAAGGTTGAGCTGGCGTACCCTGAGCATGCAAACCATCGACCACAAATACATGCCCTGCACCTGCTTCTTCTAAAGTTTTGTGAATTCCGGTAGTAACAAACAATCGGTCCAAGCGATTTCCACCAAATGTACAGGCGGTGGTCTCAACACAGGGAAGTAAGACCTTCCGCAAAAGCTCTCCAGTATCGGGATTTACCTGTAAAACTGCTCCACCGTGACACATCGCCACCCAGAGCATTCCCTCGGAGTCCATGGTCATCCCATCTGGAGAGCCCTCAATACCAAACTTGGTAAAGTCTACTGCAATACGGGAATTTTCGATCTTTCCACTCGCAAGGTCATAATCATATACGGTCACCTTTTGTGTCGGAGTATCAATGTAGTACATAAGCTTTTTTTCTAGGTCCCAACAAATTCCATTCGAATTGGTCACTCCTGGGATCATTCGTTTCAAACTACCAGATTGATCCAACCGATAAAGGCTGGCATCTCCCGTTTTTTTAACCGTACTTATCGTACCCGCCCAAAACCTTCCACCTGGGTCACATTTTCCATCATTAAAACGATTATCAGGTCGTTTTTCCGCTTCCGGATCCGCCAAGCTAATTTTTGATCCATCAAGGGGATTAAAGCGGTAAATCCCCGAATCTCCCGCACACAGAAGATCACCTGACTGGCAGGGAACCACAGTGCCTATTCTCTCGTCCATGTCCCAAATCTTTTCCACCCCGCTTTGGGTATCTAACCTAATTAGAGTGTGTCCTTCGATATCCACATAATATAGATGGTCCTGCCAAAAGATAGGACCTTCGCCCCACTTGGAAGATCGAGAACCGATTTGCTCAATAGTTAATTCACTCATTGGAATATTTTGATAATCGTAAGGTTTAAGCCTTGATCAACTCAAAGGAGTCCTTGCTGTCTTTGACCACCCACCCAGCTTGTTGAATCTTTTCACGAAATTGATCGGCGGCCGTCCAGTCTTTCGATTGCTTGGCTTGCCATCTTTGCTCTGCCCATTTCTTCACTTCGGCTGGAACTGCCTCTTCTTTTTCTTCGGAAAACCTAAGTCCAAAGAGATCAAGGACTGACCGAAAACCTGTTCGTAAACGATTTATCTCCCCTGCCCCGTTTGCATAATTACCTTTTGATAAGGCTTCAGATATCTCGCGTACCAATCCAAATAATTTCCCTAGTGCATCCGAAGTATTCATATCCTTCAGGATCGCTTGTTGTACCGGTAAAAAAGGACCAAATTCAGTTGCAAGAGATGAACCGAGCGGTGAAGCTGAGCTGTCAATTTTCTTTGCAAAATCAGCTAACTTTTTTATGGCCTTCTGAGCAGCCTTGAGGGAATCAAAAGTAAAATTAAGTGGTTGTCGATAACTCCCAGATAATAACAGGTAGCGTACTTCCTGGATGCCATATCCCCTGTCAATAATGTCATCCAGGGTATATAAATTACCCAGCGACTTGCTCATCTTTGTTCCCTCAACCATCAAGTGGGCTATATGAAACCAATGACGCGCAAAGGTCTTACCAGTAACGCTCTCGCTTTGAGCAATTTCGTTCTCGTGGTGAGGAAAAATCAAGTCGACGCCACCCGAATGCAAGTCGAAAGATTCTCCAAGATACTTCATGCTCATGGCACTACATTCAATATGCCAACCTGGACGGCCCTGCCCCCAAGGAGACTCCCAATAATTTTCTCCGTCATCTTGTTGACGGGCTTTCCAAAGAGCAAAGTCTGCTGCTGAATCCCTTTCATACTCGTCAGATGTTTCCCGAGAAATTTCGTTTGTTGTGATTTCACGTTCTGCAAGACGCGAAAGCCTCCCGTATTTAGCGAAAGCCTCGACTTTAAAATAAACTGACCCATCGCTTGCCTGATAGGCATTCCCAGCTTCGATTAATCTTTCAATTAAGGAAATTTGTTCGGGAATATGATCAACTGCAGAAGGCTCAGCATGTGGAATCATTAAATTAAGCAGTTCACAATCCTTTTGAAACCTTTGTGCCCAGCGATTCGTAAACTCCCCCAGGCTTAACCCCTCTGCCTGAGACTCGCGGATGGTCTTGTCATCCACATCGGTGAGGTTACGCACATGGTAGGTCTTTAAACCGTTGGTTTCCAAGACCCGTCGAAAGACATCCTGTAATACAAATGTTCGAAAATTACCCACATGTGCAGGCCCATAGACCGTTGGGCCGCAGCAATAAAAACGTACCGTGTCTCCATCCATAGCATACATCTCCCGAACCTCTCGGGTGAATGTATCGTAAAGCTGAAATGGCATCGAAAGAGGACTATTCCTCGGTAATCCGAATAGGTTTAATGTCCCACTTGGGATTTTGCCCTAAGAAACGGCAAGGATTGTTATGAAAAATCTCGACTGCCTCTTGAACCGCGTGTCCACGACGGCGATATTCGACAATACATTCCTGCAAGGTAAAAGGATCGCTCGGGCCCCAGTCCGCAGAGGAATTAACTAATAACCGTTCTGTAGGATATTTTTCTAAAATATCAACCGCCCGGCGGGGGCTACATTTGGTAACAGGGTACAGGGTCATACCCGCCCAATAACCTGCATCCAATACCCATTCAATTGTCTCTTCCTCGACATGATCGATCCAAATTTTATCAGGGTTTACATCCATCCCTGACAATACTTCAAGCACGGTTTTTGTACCATGAGCTTTGTCTGACAAATGAGGAGTGTGGATGAGGACTAATTGATCATGCTTCATGGCCATTTCCACATGGGCTTCGAGTGCGGCTATCTCGTTGGGCGTGGATTTGTGCAATCCAGTCTCGCCTACTCCCAGGCAATTTGGCTTATCCAGAAACTCAGGCATTTGCTTGAGCACTTCATTCGTGAGTTCCACATTTTCTGCTTCTTTGGGATTTACGGCAACCCAGCAAAAATGACGGATACCAAACTCAGCCGCACGGGTTGGTTCAAATTCAGAAATCTGAGCAAAATAATCGATAAATGTTTCCGGGTGCCTGCGGTCAAACCCCGCCCAAAAAGCGGGTTCACAAACCGCTACAACTCCAGACATTGACATTCGCTCATAATCCTGCGCGGTGCGGGCTATGGCGTGATAATGTGGCTGAATGATCTGCATGAGGAAAAAGCGGGGTTTAAAATCAGTTAATTTTAGCGAAATGAGTAAGCAATTGCTCCGCCCGATTTGATTTAGTATGATCAGGATTAGCCAGTAATTGCATGGCTTCCCTCAAGGATTCAAGTTTACTCTCATCCTTCGCATTATGACCTTCCCGGCTAACCGATTCATCGTACCGGTCGAGCAGAGCTGCCACTTCGAGTAAGTCGCGTCGGGCTTCCAAAAAGTAAGTATCTAAAGTTTGCTTAGGGCTCAGCATGACGGAGGTAAGTTAGAGTTGGGGAATTACAGAAGAATGATGATGAAGAATCTTAGGATCGCTTGATTCATCAACTAAGAAGGTGTAGCGGGCAGGAAATTCCTGGCGGGCTTCTCCTTCTCCATGAAAGAAGGTGTAAGTTCCAGTATACAAAAATTTCTGATTCCCAATGTCTTGACGAAGTGTACCTGCTTGATCAAAGGAAACACCCGCACCCACTCGGGTGGTAAATGCATCGAAGTAAGCACGAATACCCTCTGGATTGTCAATAGACTTGGAAGCAAAAGTCGCCAGCAAACGGGCACTTCTAGCATAAAGGGCACAAACCTCGTCGACCAAACCAGCGTTCACTCGGTCATTCCATAAATCAGTTAAGTTTCTCATCGTTACAAATGATCTCTCTAAAGAAATACTTCTATACACTCAATATCATATGATGGTTTGGGGTAAAAATAAGTCTTTAACCCAAAGACTGCTCCCACTGCTCAGGTTTAAATCCTTGGAGCACCAATTCCTCTCCCACGAGCACGGGTCTTTTAACCAAGTTACCTTGTCCGATCAAGAGCTCAAAAGCTTTATCATCTGTTATTTCACCGATTACTTCTTTGATCGAAGGATCGCGGTAATCTTTACTTGAAGTATTGAAAAGTTTTTTTAGTTCACCGCCGTGACTTTTTAATAACCTGGCCAATTCCTTTTTGTTAGGCGGATTATCTCTAATGGGTATACGCTCGAATTCCAATCCCCGAGACTCCAACCAGAGGCGAGCTTTTTTACAGGTTGAACATTTTTCGTATTCGTAAAATTTGAATTTCATTGGTTTAAGGGTATAAGAATTATAGCTTTATTATCTTTCAAAACATTACCTTTTCCAGCCTTTTTATGAAGTCAACTCTACACCGGACAATGGGAAGCTTCTTTGCCCTTGCTATATTAACCTCCTGCTCACCAACCGGGAAACCTGATTCTCCCTCTTCTAAAACAAAACAATCTTCCATGCAAGTTTTGCAAAAAACCCTAGACAACGGCCTCACCGTTTACCTCAGCCCCAATGCCGAAGAACCTCGCTTTTATGCAGAAATCATTACCCGGGCTGGAAGTAAACACGATCCTTCAACCAATACGGGACTGGCACATTACCTCGAGCATTTACTTTTTAAAGGTACCCGCTCATTTGGTACGGAAAATTTTGCCAAGGAGGAACCTCTGCTCCGACAAATCAGTGAGTTATACGAACAAAGAGCCACCGAAGAAAACGAGACAAAACGAGATGAGATTTACCGACAAATCAATACCCTATCCACGGAGGCATCGAAACTGGCAATCCCCAACGAAATGGACCGTGTATACAGTGACATGGGTGCAAAGGGATTAAATGCCCACACTTGGCACGAGGAAACCGTTTACAAAATTGACTTACCTGCCAACCGGCTTGAACACTGGGCAAAAATTGAAAGCGAACGATTTGCCCAACCAGTCTTTCGCTTATTTCACACGGAATTAGAAACGGTCTATGAAGAAAAAAATCGGGCGATCGATAACAAGCATCGGTTGATTTACCGTGCCGTAAATAATCTACTTTTTAAAGTTCACCCATATGGTCAACAATCCACACTAGGCACCGTCGAGCACCTAAAAAATCCATCGATATATGCGATCGAAGAATTTTACTCCACCCATTATGTCCCCCAAAATATGGCTATTTGCCTATCCGGAGACCTCGATCCTGAGCCAACTTTTGCCATCATAGAAAAGTATTTTGGCAAATGGAGTGGACCCGAGAAACTTCGTCCCGAACCATCTTGGAATGAAAAACCCTTAAAAGGGCGTGAATTCGTAGAGGTAGAGTATTTGGGAGAAGAGCATGTGGTCCTTGCTTTTCGTACAGCACCCAAGCACCACGCGGATTACCCAACTTTGCGCCTGATTGATATGATCCTCGACAATGCAGTGGCCGGTTTGATCAATCTCGACCTGGTTGAAAAACAAAAAGTTCGGGCGGCAGGGTGCTACCCACAAAACCTTAATGATTTCGGTGCCCACTTTCTTTATGGTACTCCCAAAGATGGACAAAGTTTAGAAACAGTCGAACAGTTGCTTCTTCAACAAATCGAACGAGTCAAAAAAGGAGACTTTGAGAATTGGGCCTTGCAAGCGGTAATCAATGATTTCAAAAAACGACAAAAAGAAAATTATGAGAAAAACGACCAAAGGGTTGAATTGCTCCGGGATACCTTTTTGGCGTTTGTTGACTGGAATGTTACCTTGAACGAAATCTCCGAAATGGAACAGGTAACTAAAGCCGACATTATTCGTGTAGCTAATAAATATTACGGAAAAGATTATGTGGTCGGCTTTCGAATCGATGCCCAACATGACCTACCCTCCATCGAAAAACCGGCCATTGATCCACTAAGCATCGATCCAGATAAGGGATCCGCATTTATGGAAGAAGTTGATCAGCTTTCCTACGAACCACTTCAGCCTAAATTTCTTGTTCCAGAAAAAGACTTTTCAGTACGAGAAATCTCTCCCGGAATTCGCTTAATTCACGCATTCAATCCACTCAATGATCTTTTCAACTTGGATGTTCGTATGGATTTTGGCTTTGACCATCAACCTATGCTTTCCACTGCAAAGCGCATGCTTGACCGTGCAGGTGCAAGAGAAATGAACTCAGAGGATTTGAAAGTTGAATGGTATAAATTAGGTACTGACTTCGGTTTTGGAGTCCAGGAACATTTTAGCAGTTTCTTCATCAATGGGTTGGATGAAAATTTCCTGTCCTCCCTACAATTAGCTGAGTCACACCTTCTATTCCCAAATACATCTGAAGAAATCTGGAATGAAACTAAAGACATTATTCTATCCGAGCGAGATGATGAACAAAAAGATCCCAATGCCCTAACCCATGCACTGGCTCACTTTCATCGTTATGGAGAAAACTCACGCTATCTTAAACGTTCCTCAGATGCGGACCTAAACAATTCAACTACTTCAGGCTTGTCCGAATTGCTCAAACAGGCTGTAGAGTCTCCGCGATCCATACTTTATTTTGGCCCTCAATCCCCCGACATTGTGGAACAATGGATACGTAACTCATTTCTCGGAGTTCTACCACAGCACAAAGCAGCAAAAGTCGAACCGGACCGCTCGTTAAAGACTAAGAAAGACCAAGTTTACTTTTTGCATAAGGAAATGGCTCAAGCTCAAGTTCGATTTGAATTTCCCTCTGGTCTACTTGACGAATCACTCACCCCCTCTATTCAAATTTTTAATGAATATTTTGGTGGTGGCATGGCTGGTCTTGTCTTTCAGGAACTTCGCGAAGCAAGGGCATTAGCGTACTCAGCATGGGCTCGTTTTTTCACTCCTTCCCGGCCAGGCGAAGAAAATGTTATGGTCGGTTCTATCGGTTGCCAGGCGGACAAAACCATTGATGCAATGAATGCATTCATTGGTTTACTTAAAGAAATGCCAGTGAGCAATACACGCTGGTCATCCGCACATGCTTCTCTGCTAAGTGCTTATCGTACCAACCCAATTACTTCTCGGGCGATTCCCAAGTTTGTTTATGATGTCGACGCTCTTGGATTAGAGATCGACCCTCGGGAATCTAGATTCAAAAACCTGAGCAAAGCAAAGATTGATGAATTTGAAAAATTCTACCAAGATAAAATCAAAGCCAAATCAATTTTATTTTCGGTAGTGGGAGATTCGACCAGAATAAATATGGATGCTCTCAAAAAATTTGGCCCATTTACACAAGTAAGTGCGAAAGAACTATTTCGCAGGTAAAAGTTGGGGATTTACGATTGGGCACCTCGAGGGCTCTCGGGGATCTTTCCGTTGGTTGGTGGGAAAGCAATACCCTCTTCCTCCACGCTTTGATTTAAAGTTGGCTTTAGAGAATTTTCGGGTTGGCTCGGTTGAACTGCATCAGTTGTTTCAGGGAGCTTGAGTACTTTCCTGAAAAAATTAAAAACCTTGGCACATTCGATCTTTTTTTGGTCTTGATTATGGAGTCGTAAAATTAACTTTTCAGATTTGCCCGTGGACAGGTCTGTCATATGGCAGTTACAGTTTGCCTTCTGCTTTTCTCCGGTTGGAAACTCGACGACATCAATCATTCCCATGGGAAGAACCTCATTATCTTGACCAACTAATTCCATCCGTAAAGACACTCTATTTTTGTCGAAATTGAAAAGGCGCAGGCTATTAACTTTACGAGCTTTATCTTCTTTCAACATATTTTCCATACCAGTTCGTAAGGAATTAATGATTTCAACGGATCGATTCATTGGGGTTCAACCATCTTCATAATTGTTGCCCGTCAGGCAATAGAATTTTAAATCTATTTTTATGTCTATCGGTTTGGATTATAGAGGAGTTGCAGAACGGGAGTTAGATAACTCTTCCTTTGATAAAGAACTTTTTGAGTTATGCCTTAAACATGCCTCTAACGAAAAAGAAAGAGCCCGCATCATTTACATTCACCGAAGAGTCGCCGAGTTGGAAAAAAAAGAGCCAAATTTGGACCAAATTGAAAAATGGCCCATGTTAATTCCTTTACTCATTCTGTACACTTTGGGAACCATTGGCGTTCTTTGCCTAGTTTTTGTGTTTTTAGCAAACCGTCTGGATTGGTGGTAACACCCCAAGAGTCGACAAAAAATACTAGTTGGCTAGCTAATAAAACTTGAATTATTTTAATGAATTATATGCTATGGACTAATTCTATTTTGAATTGATAGAATGAATTCCTAATCGTTTCATGCCCCCCAAAAAAACAAAACAAAAAGAGCCCGAGCTTTATGAGTACCGATTTTCTTTTAAAGTCGATGAGCGTAGCACATTTGGGCAAAGACATTACCTTGCTCACAACGCCCGCGACGCTTTGGGTATGTT
>Ga0209534_10004956_pt1 | contig 12005 bp, 16 predicted proteins | sample COG_07_FD_184751 | JGI IMG/M metagenome (GOLD analysis project Ga0209534, IMG submission 184751) | Pelagic Microbial community sample from North Sea - COGITO 998_met_07 (SPAdes) (version 2) | ecosystem: Environmental > Aquatic > Marine > Neritic zone/Coastal water | place: Helgoland, sampling... | reverse complement strand
TAAACCGCGATTATAAATTAATGATAATCTAAATTCAATATTGCTGGTACGCTTTTCGCCGTAGTAGTCGTATTCGAATTCACGCCTGATAATAGGGATATTGGAGCCAGGAAGCTTGTATGAGAAGTCTAAACTTTCTCCATTGAGGATCAGGTCAAATTTCTTACCTTCCTTTTCTAGCTGCGGTAAAAGAAAGCCAAAGAAAGTGCAAAGCTCGCCTTTTATAGCTGCAGCGGGCCAGCCTTCTTTTTGTATATTATCTTTTAGTGTGGCAATGGTTATTTTTGTTCCCGTGTCTGTTGTTATGGAGCACTCTTCTGTAGTTATCTCTGTAAGTTCGGGAGAATATTCGTTTAAGAATTCAACGCCGTCAGGCTTGTATTTAACAATAAAGCATTTGCCGTGGACATTCTTTGTCTCAATAGTCCAGTGAATATCAATCTCGTTTGATAATTTATCATTAGCTAATTTACCGCCAATACCCATTTGGCCAAGCTTTACGCCTTTGCCCCCTGTAAGATCATAAGAGTTTCCAAAAACAAAGTATTTTTCAAAACCGCTCATGCCGTTTTCATCTTTTTCATGATCAAAGCCTTGGCCGTCGTCAATTATAGTTGCGCATGAATCGCTGAAATCAATACGGCAAGATGTAGAAAAATTCTGTATTGAGTTTTTAACGAGCTCTGTAAAGGCCTGAGGTATGTTTACTGTTGATTGAAGCAAGCGGCTAAGGTTTGCTCCTGTTTGTATTTTTATTTGCTCCATGATATGTTATACACTATATAGAAGTTCTGTTCTGTTTTGTTTTATAAATTTAGCTTCATCCTTCATGAATAATTCTATGTCTTTTTTGTTTTGTTTAAAGTCTTTTGTTTTAACTGGGTTGATGGCTATACAGAAATGTTTAATTGTATACTTGGAGAAATCGATAGACTCTAAAACTTCAAGTGCGATATCGGGGTCAAGTATTGATAAGAAGTCAATAGATGTTGGTGAATCGGATAGAGATTTGTAAGCTTTATGCCCCAAATACTTCTGGCCAACGAATACGTTTGAGTCTTTTGTGTTTTTGAATGGGCTAATTTCGACACATGTCAAATGTTTTGCAAAGTTTGTTTCGCGCAAAAACCAACGATCACTTAACCATTTACTTGTTGAATTGACAACTTCGCCGCTATAAAGCTTTATTAAATTAATAATATGCTTATTCGGGCCTTCAAGATGTGAGATTAAATTTTCCATTTTTTACTTTTTCTTTCGCTCCAGTTTGTGTGTGTAGCACCAAGATGGACGCGATATTCAACATCGTAGAGAAGCTTGCAATTTTTCCAGAAATGTTTATTTCTAAAGACATGGTCGATTTTGCTAACATCATTAAAATTTTCAGGCATTCTGATTTGTTTTTTAAATTGAAATAGCTGCATGTAGCCAATACCAAAAACATCCTTAGGGCTTCGGCGATCAACGCTCAGGCTATGGGGCTTCCCTGACCCCACAGCAGAGATGTATCTTTTAAATTGATTTTCGTTTTGGCAAAATGATCTAGGCAGGGAATACATGGGGCCGTACTCAACTTTACTTACAAGCTCTCTAAGATTAGGGGGAAATATAATATCAGAGTCAGTAAGGCAAATCCATTCATCGTATTCCTCTAAAGATAATTTATCGAAAAGTAAATTGTAGGCTGCTCCTCTATTAAATGAAGCATTATTCTTTTTTAGAACAGTATCGCCCACAATAAAGCAGTCGACATTATCATGTTTTGAACATATATCTATGCATTCTTCATCTTCTTTGGTTGTGATGACGTAAATAGTGTCAAATATTTTAGTATTAAACGGCAAAACTAACTCTAAGAAATCAGAATAATTGACGGAAACTAATGCCGCTATTAGTTTTTTTTCTATAGTAGCCATTTTTTTCTGTCTATGAATGATTGTTTTTTATGCTCGGCTTCTTTTTTTGTGTTTGGATGCCAGACGTATGTTTCGTCTTCTATTGGGCCCCTTTTAACTAGCGGCTTGCTTAGTGCTAGTAGAGAAATTTCTTGGTAGTTGTAGTCTTGATCTGCGGTATTATCTATAGTGAGCTCGTCGCCAAGCTCGTGAGGCTTAAGGTGGGGACCATTGAATAGCAGAAATTTATTAAAGTTTTTCTGGTCTGAACCCTTGATCTCTCTAGTATTAAGAAATTTATCTAGATAGTTGATTGCGCTCTGATTGCTTCTGAAAAATATCCAGCCCATGCAGCATGTAAATCCAAAAGCTTCTGCAACTTCAGGGGGGAATGCTCCGCTATGCCTAACGGTTGACATTATAATGTCTTGATTGTTAGCCTCTATTAAATTAGGTATAGGGTTTTTGAGCCAAAGCGCATCAGTGTCTGAATGAATGATGTCGTAACCTTCTTCTAAATACTTTTTAAATATCAAGGTGCGGCGCATGGTATGCTTGCAGCCAGAAATCCAATCATCATTAAATTCATCTAGAACTCTTGAGTGGCAACCATGGGATTTCAAATATTCATCAGATTCAGGGTCTAAGCATAATACTTCATAATTCTCAATAGATAGCCCTTCTAAATGCTTGACCCAGTTTAGAGCTATTTCTCTGTAGGGGTAATTGCAGAATGATATAATCTTAAGGCTCATGCTACCAGTTTGGCTTGTCTAGGAATTCCACATTAGTATAATTAAGGGGTTTAAATGAGCCATCATATATAGATGCATTCTTCCAGTAAGTGTTTCTATAGAATTTGACATTGTTTCCGCATAAAGCACCTACGATTGCAGCATGAAGTCTATTTGTGTGAATTGTTTTGTATTGACTTACGTGCTCGAACATTTTTTGGTTACTGTAATTAACCCCATCCCTTTCAAAAATATTCCAATAGCTTGGTTTTACCTGTAGCTCAATTGAGAGATCTACATTTTGTCCTGGGCAATTTTTAACCCAAATTTTTCTACCTTCTCCGTCTGTTCTCATCATGTAACCCACATCAATATGTGAAGCATTTTTATATTGGTCAATATCGGTTATGCTAAAAGCTAGATCATGAGCATAATGAATATTGGATTTATGTGGAAAAAATGATAACGCTTCTGATGACTTTAGCTCTCTAGCTATAAGAGTTACATTATCTCCTAGTGAGCTTAATATTTTCTTCAGTTCGTTTTGATTATTGCCTATAAGGGCATAAGAGTGAGGCAAGACGACAATTTCGTTATCTTTATGATTCTTTTTTAAGAAATTAATTCCCGTAGACCACATTCCATTCATGCTCCCACCGCCGCCAAAAAATAAAAGTTTGTTTTTATACCTCTTGTCTTTAGATAATTTGTATTTTAAACCTAGTTTATCGAATAATTGCAAAGTGGCAAATGCAATAACACTGTCTCCTCCGTTACCTTGGTTTGGGACATACGTAATTTCTCTACCTTTGTATTTAGATAAAAAGTCAACTATATTTATATATTTCATTTGTCGTAATTAAATAATTCAAAATCTTTTTTGTAATAATTATACATCTTATCTTTTAACTCACTCGACCATATGGCTTCTTTTTTGAACGTCTTTGAATTATATGCATGGGGTAGGTCGAACTGATTTATGCCAATACTAGACCAGGCCTCATTGAGATCTTCGTGGAGGTTTTCAAAGCGACCAATAAAATCACAAGTAAATTCAGGCTTTATTGTGTCTGTAAAATAATGACCGCCATTTAAATGAGGGAAGAATTCAAACTGTGGCAGCGTATGGTATTCGTCGTATTCGCTCCATAAGTTTTTATTGTTTTTGCGGTAATCGATGTCAGTAGTTAGTAGAACATATTCCTCGAACGATACTGATCTTTCTTTATTATAGAATGGTAGGCCGCCTTCTTTTTCGAATTTTAACTCGCCCCATTTCCATGCAGATACGAAACGGTCATATGGATTACGAACAACAGAGAAGACATAATAGTCCAAGTGCTCGTTTAAAAAATGAGAAAAGCCACGTTTTCTTGGAACTTTTTGGGGTATATCTATGTCGGCTCCAGATAAAAGCCGCTCAATTGAAGTGCCGGCAGCTTTAGGGATATGAAGGAAGATGCATTTATACCTGTGACTAATCATTTAATAACACTTCTCCTGGAAATTTATATGAAAATTTGGCACGCCTTTGTATAAGCAGAACTCATTAAATCGACTAAAGTTCTTGAATAGAAAATTAGTCTCCTGTAGTAAATAGAAATCAACAAGAGCTTCTTTGGCTATTTTTGTCTTGCCGTAAACTTCTTCTAATTTTAACTGCTCCTCTGTTGAGCCTTCACCTATTTCGTGACCGGTGCCGCAACCTGGAGGGGCAAAATACCTATCTATTGAAACGGTATTTGGGAACTGATCCTTGAATATGTCTACGAATTTGCTCGAGTCAGAAGCTATAAAAAATTTATAATCCTTGCAGGATTTCAAAAAAGCACGAGGAGCGTTAAAGAGTATATCGTCGATCTTTTCTTTATAAAACAATACAGCGTCTTTCATTGGGCGAGCCCCTTCAAATCGACTCTTAACTTCTCCATTCGACATTCTAGCGTGAACTCCGACCATGTAATTACCTTTGAATTTTTCGCGCACTATATCTTTGACGGTGTTAGTCACCGATTCACTGGGCTTAATGCGAGAAAAGGTGTTGTAGAATAACTCGGTATCTTCTTTTGATTTTAAGGGGTTTTTAATTTTTACAGTTTTATTTGTATGTTTTTCTGAATTTTTTTGTAATTGGTCTATAGATTCTTCATTAGTTATAATGTTTATATCGGTATCTATGGAGCAGAAGTATTCATTGAATAGGTTTTTTTCACCTTTGCTAGACCAGTGGCCGCGCAAATCTATAAGCATATCTTGCTTTGAATTCTCGCAATGAATTAATGCATTAGTTAAGTGCCATATGGTGTCGCCCCAGCCAGCATCCCAGGAGAAATAATAATACTTGCTCATAATATGATTTTCTCACGGCCATATTTATCAAACATTTCTTGATAATTTGGTATTTTATTATAGGCTTTTTTGCCGAATACTCTTCTGTCTGTGCCCAAGAAGTTTTCTACATTATTTTCATCTATCTCGATGTCTAGGTAGTCTACTATCGAGTTGAATTTCTCTAGCCTTTCTTGGTATGTTTCTAGTCCGTATAGGTCTTCATATTTAGAGACAAGACTGTTTGGCGGAAGTAGGGAGTGGTAGTGAGGGATGTATTTTTTGTACCAGGCGGTTCTTCTTTTTATGGGGGGCTCTTCTAATTCTTGATAATCAAAAGAATCCACTGTAGACTTATGCTCTTTGTTTTCTCCTAGCTGCCAAATTTGCACTTGGTTGGCGAGTTGCCATGAAACGGCAGGGTCAAAAGCACTTTCTCGATATTGGAAAATTATTTTTATACCATGCGCTTGACAGTAGGAGAGGAAGTTTTCATTTCCTTCTTCTGAGGATGTACACCATACATGTTTTACCCCGTCAAAGGTATTAAACAGAGAGTCTAGGAAACTCCAGAGTCTTTCATAATCTTCAGCTATATTGTTAAATTTATTAAAGTATGGAATGTTTTTAGATTCAGGTAAGTTATTAGGATCCATCTTGTGATCCTTAATTATTTGGGAATACCTAGGGTTGTGCTCAAGATCTCCTGTGAGTGAAGATAATGGCTCGTGCACTATTCTGTCATTTTTATTCAACGCAGAAATTAAACTGGTTGTTCCAGCCCGCTCCTGACCAAATATAACAAATTTAGAATCCATAACCAAAGTAATCTAAATCACGAATGAAGTGATCTTCTATATATTCACGACTGTAATCAGAGTAGTAATCTCTGTAACTATTTTTCTTTTTGTATTCGGAGCTGCTATTCTTTCGCCAGTCATCGAACCCAGAGGAGCTACTGAAGCCAAAAACATCTTTTAATGCATCAAGACATCCTTCTATGTTTTCCATTTTATAAAACTTATCAATAGCAATATCTCCATTAATTTTTATGCGGTCAACATAGTTTTCATAGTATCCAGCGTGAAATTTTAAAATAGCTTTTTCTTCGTAGGCGTATTTAATGAAACCATCAAAATCATCAGACATGTAATACTGGTGAAATTTCTGAACATAAGGCATCATTGGTGATTCTATATTGTTTTCAACAAAATAATCGAACTTCCATCCGCCAAGATAAGAAAACATTGATACGACTCTATCAAATGGATTACGAACAACTGTGAACTTGAAGTAATCTTCGTAATCTGGCACGTCTTGCGCGATAGCATTAAGGGCTCTTTCGCAGGTCACGTGATATTTGTCGTCATAATCCTGCTGGTTTTGATTCTTTGCATAATCTGACTCTATATTGGAAAGCAAATAATGCTTTACAAAAGTTCCTGCAGACTTGGGTATGTGAACGTATATAAATTTATGTTCGTGACTATACATCAATTCTATCCATTACTTCTCGGTTGCTTAGGTTGTCCAAGAGGAATTGCTTTCCGTCCTCTCCGCATAAATGGCACAGATTAAAAGATTTATTGTCTTCTCCTTTTTGAAAACAAGCTTGGTAATTTGCGTTCCACACCCAATCTAATGGTTTGTGCTCTTTAAGTATATCTGTTTTTGTGTATGCGTATGCATATAAATCTTGATCAATAAAATCTTTTCTCTCTCCTAGTACTTCTAGAACTGGATTATCTATCAACCCATGATGCTTTAAGAAGTCAACAAAGCTGTATTGGTCAGGCAGTACCTTTGTCATTTTCCGTACAACTTCTCGCCCCATAACGTAACATCCTAAATTTAAATTGTATTTTGGTATATCCCTGTTGGTTTTTTCATTATGCCAGTATACATTTTCATCTTCTGGTATGCTTTTTAGGTATTTCTTAAGGAAGATTTCATTCTTCTGAACAACTGCTGGGTGAAATCCATAACCCATGACGAAATCGTTTTCTTCGTAAGTTTCAAAAATGTCCGTAGCGTCTTTGCTAACGACCATATCTAGATCAAGAAGCGCAAACTTATCATAGCTAGTCTTCATGAATTCATGCAAGAATAAAATCTTAATGAAGGTGCTCTTCTGGTAGAAGCTGAAGTTGTAATCATCTATTTCTTTGAATGCAGGGAAGTCATTCATTGAGATAATCTTAAGATCACAGTTTATCTTTGATGCGTATCTTTCTAGCGACTTTAAACAGTGCGGTACCCAAGCGACATCTTGATAGCCTGGATTTGCGAAATCCGTATCAGACGGTAGGTTGTTGATAATATATATTACGTTACTCATACTATGGTTATTTCTAAATCTTCGTCAAGCAAGCCCCAGTTGTCTGGGTTTGGGTTATCTATCATTTTATTTCTGATATCCAGGTCATTGGTCTTGCGCTCCCCTTCTTGTTGTGCGTGAGGCTGCGTGGTATCGTTGGATGCTCCTTCGGATCTGTCATGATTTTGATGATAAAAATCAGCATCTATTGATAAACATAAATTATATATATCTTCTTTCGCCGCAATACGATTAAGGAACTCTGTATCCATGCTATTCATGTAAACCAGCTTTTCATTAAAGCCTTTGTGTTCAAGGTAGCATTCCCTGTCAACCATCATAACACCAACTGCACCGCCATAAAAAGGGAAAACTTCGCCGTTTGGCATTAATCGGCTATAGTGATTGTGCTCGTGACAAATATCAACCTTCCTGGATAATTGTTGATCGTATATATAATCCCTAAAAACAGAGTGATGAGATTGATCTTCACTTAAGTTTCTGCGACTGCAAAATGCCGCCCTTGGCCAGCTCCAACCATAGTCTTTAACTTCATACTCGTGATAAAACCAATCCATAAACCTTTGACCTATCAAAGTGTCTTGATCAATTCTCGCAAAATGTTTACCCTCCATGTTTCTGAATCCAACATTCATTGCGTGAACCTCTGAGAATGGAGAGTCTCCCTGGTGCCTGTCAGCTACCTCAGGTGGGACCGTAACTATTTTAAGTAGACCTTTAGCTTCTGGGACTAATCTAGAAGATATAGACTCCCTTAAAGAGCCGCTACGAGAGCACCAATCAACCAGTACGACTTCGGATTGATCAACAACATTATTCTTTGCAATGATTTCGCAGGCATGATTAACTGTGTTAACACAACGGCCAACCGAATCACCATTATAATTATCATTTCTAGAAACTAATACGTAAGATATTCTTTTCATGATCCTGGGACTAATCTTTTAGAGTTAAAACAGAAAACGCGATTTTGATTAGGCACTGTAACTTGTATGCCTCCAATTTCTTTTAACATGTTCATGTGCACAGATTCTGGAGTGGATACGTGCTTTTCAAGATGCTTTAAGCAGTGAAAATTTATACTATTTCTGTATTGTTTATCTATGTTGTGATTGTATGTATTTGGAACTATGTAAAAAATCTTATTCATCCAGTTAAACACATCATTTAATTTTAAAAGAATATCTTCTGAGTCGGTAACCACAAAGAAATTAGCTTTTCTCGCATTGATTTGAACTTTATTCATTTGCGCGATATAAACATTAATATCACTAACTTTGTCAGCCTCGAGAATAACCCCCCAAGTATGCTCGGTAATTCTTTTATTGATTCTTATTATTTCTTCAATAGCTGTTTCTGGCATAGAGCTAAGGCTATGAATTTCGTTTTCAAATTTGTAAGATTTGTATTCCATTGTTAGTTTTTTTATTTTGTCTTGTTCAGTATAGTATTTAAGTGATTGTTCGTAGTTTAATTCTCTATCTAGGTATTTTAATATTTGAAGGCTTTTATTTTCATATGCTGTTTTGGCTTTATTTAGTTTTTTTTTAAAATAAGATATCATTAAGTTGATGGAGCTGGAGGGTCAACGACCCGATTAACTACCATTTTTGATAGTTTTTTGACTATTAATTTGGCGGTTTTTTTTATAATTAATAAGGCCATTGTGATCCATAAAGTAAGTTAAGCACAGTAAATTATGAATTATTAATTAATTTAAAATCCGAAAGAACTAGAGAAAAATAAAAAATAGTTAAAATCATACAGAGCATCGTTAGTTAGATTACACATTATTGAGTATAAATTTTACTATAATATCTCCCCTTTCTTTTTTAGAAGAGAAGGCCCACAGCCATACGTAACTATTCCTGATGTCAGATATAGTCTTTTCAGTTTTGATTATGCTCTCTTCTATATGTTTAATGTCTGAGAACTTCATTTTATTCAAGTCTATTTTTAAATCTTTAGCTATTGAGACTAGTTTGTCTATCTTGTTTTCTTTTTTTGCCTCTGTTGCTTCTTGGTATGCGTCTAGTTTTTTATCATTATTGGCGACTTTATCTGGGTGAGTTTCGATTGCTATCTTTCTGTATAAGGATTTAAACTCGGGAGCAACTTCAGGCTCACCCTTCTTTTCTTTATCTTCTTTGAGTTTTTCTAGTGGGTTTTGTAGGTCGTTTCTACTGCAATAATCACAAACCTCAGAACAAAATATGGGAACTGACTCTTCGTATATAGAGTTAACTTCCGATAACTCGTTATTGAGTTCAGAGCATTTAGCCTTTAGCTTTCTTAGTAGTTTTGATTTATAATCGTCCAATATACAATATTATAAAATAATATTGATATTTACCCACTACTAATTTTTAAGAAATCAGAGCCATCTCTCCATACGGCCCCCTTGATTAAGGGATCAACGGTAGGAATATTATCATAGTCAAGAATTAAATACCCCAAGCTGGCAGAACTTGAGGAAATGCTTGAGCTAGAAATAGATGATGCGGAAACCTGACCCAGGTCAGACACATCACTGTCTAGGTTCTGGAAGATTCCGCTTTCGCCGCTAGTATTGCTTAGTGTGTATAATGGAACTTTTGCCATAATATATATTACACGTAAGAATTAAACGCCTTAAAGATGAATATCAGAATCTTGATCAAACAAGATGATAGGGTGAATCCCTAAGACGCTTTTTAGAATTTAAAAGTCGTCTTCTAAAGAGCCGCTTTGTTGATACTCGCGAACTCTTCTTTCGAAGAAATTACCCATCGCCTGCACGTCAACAACCTCTCCTAGCCAAGGGAATGGGTTCTTATCACTAGGGAACCTGTAATCTAATCCTATGGCCTCTAAGCGTCTATTGCCGATATAATGCATATAGTCTACGAACATGTCTGCATTCAACCCAAGTATTCCAGTGGGAAGAACATCTTTTGCGTAAGCAATTTCAAGGTCAACTGCTTTTTTAATGTGTTCAATGAATTCCTCTTGAATTTCTTTAGTCCAAATAGAGGGGTTTTGATCAATTAAAGTATTGATGAGATAAGTTCCAAATGCAATGTGAGAACTTTCGTCCCTCAAAGTATATTTAATCTGATCAGAAACGCCCTGTAATTTATTTTGACGACCAAGCGCAAGAAGCATAGCAAAGCCGCTAAAGAAAAAAGTACCTTCGCATATAATCCAATAGGTTAAGAAGTTTCTTAGTATGGCTTGCTTGCCCTCAATGCTAGTTGAGTTAAAGTCATTAGAACTAATATCATCAGTAATCTGCATTAAGAAGTCATCCTTAGCTTTAATGCTTGGAACATTTTGATAGGCCGCATAAACCTCATCAATTTCTAAATCAAGACTATCGCATATGTATACAACAGTTAGGTTGTGAAGACTTTCTTCAAAAGCTTGACGCAATATATACTGGCGACACTCAGCGTCTGTAATATAACGAAAAGCGGACAAAAGCAAATTATTGCCAACCAGAGACTCACTTCCAGCAAAAAATCCAAGACATCGTTTAACAAGTAATTTCTCATCTTCTGTAATTTCATTGTTCTTCCATTGCGCTATATCATTTTGCATAGATATTTCAGTGGGCATCCAGTTGTTCGCACAACTCTTAAGGAATAGGTCCCATGCGTATTTATGTTTGTGGGGTAAAATTCTGTTTACTCCGGCGATGTTGTCTGTTAAAAGTTCTCCTGTTTTATCTTTCATGTATAGTATAACGAATGCGATTAATAATTAGATCACATAACTATACAACAAAAAACAAGAAAGGTCAAGTAAAAAATCAAGAACGATTCTTGAATCTTTTAATTAACGACGTTAAATAAGAATAAACTATCGGCCAAAAACAAATAACCATAACAATGGTTGACAGCATAGAGAAAACTGCAAAAGGAGTATTGTAGTCTATTGAATTGTTTTTATTAAAAAATTTAATTGATTCATTTTTATCTATTACATTGTCTTTGTTTGTGTCGGCTTTATTGAAATCATTAATACTTGGTATAACTTGCTGTATACTTGTCGAGTTATTGGTGTTTTTACCTTTTTTAAATGTGGAGCAATTAAGCAAGAAGGGGATGATTAAAATTAATATATATTTTTTCATTTATAGATTTTCTGATATTCTTTTGAGCCTGGTTATTATGTAGTTTAAGTTGAGCGCGTTTATTCTATCTACAACTATATCTCCTTTTTCTGGATGCATTAATGCGCCAGATTCCAACTCTCCCTCGTGGAGAACATAAGAGATGAAATCATGAGCGCCGTTATTCTTTAACCAGTTCCAGTACATAGATCTTGTGCCCATCTTGCAGGAAAGTAGTACGTTTTCAAAATGAAACACTTTACTATACATAGTTACGTCCCTGAAGCAGGATATCTCGCTGGGAGGTTCGGATAGGGTTGAGTCTATGATCAGATTCATTACTCTGCTTGCTGTTTTTTCTTAAAATCGCGCAAGTATGAGTCTCTATCTATGCCTTTCTCTTTAAACTCTTTTTCTAATTTTTCATCCCAGTTCATTGGTAATGCTTCGGGGTCAGAGGAGTTGGAGAATATAATTAATGCTAGAATCACAACTATTGCGCAAATTATCAATGGTATGTTTTTGCTTTTCTTGGGTTCTGGTTCGACAGGCTCTGGTTCGGGTTCGACAGGCTCTGGTTCGGGTTCGACAGGCTCTGGTTCGGGTTCGAAAGGTTC
>Ga0209534_10004914_pt1 | contig 12085 bp, 14 predicted proteins | sample COG_07_FD_184751 | JGI IMG/M metagenome (GOLD analysis project Ga0209534, IMG submission 184751) | Pelagic Microbial community sample from North Sea - COGITO 998_met_07 (SPAdes) (version 2) | ecosystem: Environmental > Aquatic > Marine > Neritic zone/Coastal water | place: Helgoland, sampling... | reverse complement strand
GTAATAGAAGAAGCGGCTCCTATCGTGGAAGAAGCTGCTACTGAAGAAGCTGCACCTGTTGAAGCAGTTGCTGAAGAAGCAGTTGCTGAAGAAGCTGCACCTGTTGAAGCAGTTGCTGAAGAAGCAACTCCAGAAGCACCAGCTACTGAAGAAAAATAAAAAAATAAATTTTTTTTATACCTTTAAAACCTGGCAAATTTGTCAGGTTTTTTTTATGCATTGAATCATGACAAAAGAAGAATGTTTTTATTTAGGTAAAATTGTCAAAAAATATAGTTTTAAAGGAGAACTCCTCGCAAAACTAGATACGGATCAACCCGATATTTATGAGAATTTAGATGCCATTTTCATTGAAGTGAATGGTACTTTGATTCCGTTTTTTATTGAAAAATCACAACTGCATAAATCGGATTTACTCCGACTTAAGTTTGACGATGTTACAGATGAAGCTGACGCCGATGCCTTGATGAAATGCGACCTTTACTTGCCTTTAGATTCGCTGCCAAAACTTGAAGGCACTAAATTTTATTTTCATGAAATTATTGGATTTCAATTAAATGATGAAAATTTTGGCCCTGTGGGTACCGTCAAAGGAGTGAATGATTCTACAGCTCAAGCCTTGTTTGAAGTGGACTGCAATGGAATTGAAATCTTGATTCCAATGAATGATGATTTTATTAAAAACCTAGATCGAGACGCCAAAACAATTACAGTCAACACCCCCCCTGGTTTGATTGAATTATACTTAGAATAATGTCGAAACCCTTTCGATTTAAACAATTTAGCGTTGCGCAAGACCGATGTGCCATGAAAATCGGGACGGATGCCGTTTTATTGGGTGCATGGACAAGCTTAGATTTGAAACCTAAATCTATCTTAGACATTGGTGCTGGAACAGGGATTTTAGCGTTGATGATGGCACAAAGAAGTGGAGCCGAACTTATAGACGCTGTTGAAATTGACGACGACGCCTACGAGCAATGTGTCGAAAATTTTGAAACCTCTGATTGGGGTGACCGTTTGTTTTGTTACCATGCATCTCTCGATGAATTTACAGCAGAAATCGAAGATCAATATGACTTGATTATTTCAAACCCTCCTTTTTTTACAGATACCTTCAAAACAACAAATGAAGTGCGAAATCAAGCACGATTTGAAGATGCCATGCCCTTCACAGAGCTTATAAAATCAGTCTCCAAATTACTATCCCCTAATGGAGAGTTTAATGTGGTCATTCCTTTTAGCGAAGAATTTTCATTTACTAAGTTGGCAGCAAAAGAAAATTTATACCCTTCAAAAATTTTACATATAAGAGGACAAGAATCGAGCCCTTTAAAGCGCAGTATGATTTGTTTTACGTTCAAAAAACAAACCGCCCAAACACACGAACTCATTATTGAAATCGCGCGACACCAGTACACAAAAGAATATACATTACTTACAAAAGATTTTTATTTAAAATTGTAGAGTTTTCAAGCGGAATAAGTATTTTTGTACTCACATTATCTAATTCTCATTTTTGATTGTATAAAATTGAATTAAAAACAAAAATTACCGATGAAAGCAGATTTATTTGAAGCACCTGACTATTACAATTTAGATGATTTATTATCTGAAGAGCACAAACTCGTAAGAAGTGCAGCTCGTGACTGGGTCAAAAGAGATGTCTCTCCAATTATAGAAGATTATGCGCAACGTGCAGAATTTCCAACTCAAATTATTGGTGGTTTAGCAGAAATTGGTGCCTTTGGACCTTACATCCCCACAGAATATGGTGGCGCAGGGTTGGATCAAATTTCTTATGGACTGATCATGCAAGAAATTGAACGTGGAGATTCTGGTGTACGAAGTACAGCATCTGTGCAATCCTCATTAGTAATGTATCCCATCTGGAAATATGGAAATGAAGCACAACGTCAAAAATACTTACCAAAACTAGCCAGTGGCGAATGGATTGGTTGTTTTGGGTTGACTGAGCCTGACCATGGAAGTAACCCTGGTGGCATGACTACTAATTTTAAAGATATGGGTGACCATTATCTTTTAAACGGAGCAAAAATGTGGATTTCAAACTCTCCAATTGCAAACGTAGCAGTAGTATGGGCAAAAAATGAAGAAGGACGTATTCACGGATTGATCGTGGAGCGTGGAATGGAAGGATTTACAACACCTGAAACCCACAATAAATGGTCGTTACGCGCAAGTTCTACAGGAGAACTTATTTTTGATAATGTTAAAATTCCAAAAGAAAACTTATTACCAAACAAATCTGGACTTGGCGCACCACTTGGCTGCTTGGATTCAGCACGATACGGAATCGCATGGGGTGCTATTGGTGCCGCAATGGATTGTTACGACACCGCTTTAAGATACAGCAAAGAACGCATTCAATTTGGAAAACCAATTGGTCAATTTCAGTTGCAACAAAAGAAACTTTCGGAAATGATTACCGAAATCACCAAAGCACAATTACTGACATGGCGTTTGGGTGTGTTGAGAAATGAAGACCGCGCAACTACCGCACAAATCTCAATGGCAAAACGAAACAATGTAGACATGGCTATAAAAATTGCACGTGAAGCCCGACAGATGTTAGGAGGTATGGGCATTAGCGGCGAATACAGTATTATGCGTCATTCCATGAACTTAGAAAGTGTAATCACTTATGAAGGAACTCACGATATTCATTTGCTAATCACTGGGTTTGATATCACTGGATTAAATGCATTCAAATAAATTGAATTTAATGAACAGACGTCTAAATAGTATTGCACTCACACTAACTGTGGGACTCACTTTTTTTGGTTGTAACTCAACTACAGATTCCCCTACTGGAGATACTGTTACAGAAACTACTGCAGCACCAGAAAACTTCAAACTCATTGCACTTGGCGATAGCTATACCATTGGGCAAAGTGTGTGTGATGACTGTCGGTTTCCAGCACAGTTAAAAGACAGTTTGCAAGCACGCTATACAGAACTTGATACTTTTAATCTAGAAATCATTGCACAAACAGGTTGGACTACTACCAATTTGAAAAATGCCATTTCCAGTGCTGAACCACCGAAGGATTTTGATTTGGCAACCCTTTTAATTGGAGTGAATAATCAATATCAAAACAGACCTTTTGAACTGTATGAAACTGAATTTGTTGAGTTAATTCAGACCGCAATTTCATTAGTTGGAGGCGATGCTTCTAAACTAATAGTAGTTTCGATTCCAGATTATGCCTACACTCCATTTGGCCAAGGGAGTAATGCATTAAATATTAGCTCACAGCTTGAGTTATACAACAACTATGCACAAAGCTATTGCGCTGAAAACAACTTAAAATACGTATACATCACTGATATTACTCAGCAAGGATTGACCAATACAGCATTGGTAGCTTCAGATAATTTACATCCATCGACACTTGCTTACACAAAATTCGTAGAACGAATTTTACCACTAGCTTTAGAAATTTTAGAATAAATACTGCTGGGACAAAGGACTTAGTCTTCAGGCGCTAATTCAATTTCGAGACCTTCCATTTCTGGAGTGATTTGAATCTGGCATCCCAAACGGCTATTGGGCTTGACATTAAAAGCTTCACTAAGCATTGCTTCCTCATCGTCTTGCATTTCACGAAGTGGGTGTTCCGTTAACACATAACATTGGCAAGAGGCACACATGGCCATACCACCACAAATTCCAATAGTTCCTTCGGGAGCCAATTCGTAAAGTCGAACCACCTCCATAAGATTTAAAGCCATATCCACCGGGGCAGCGATTTCATGTAATTTACCATCACGATCAGTGATTTTTATTTGTACATCTTGATCCATTAATTTATTGATTTTACAACGGCTTTAGGAGCTTCTTTACGCGTCCCATCAAAACCATCGATACCGCTTACAGTTGTATATTTTAACACATAGCGTTTACCTGGATTTATAATCTGATAAGCCGCCTGACACATGAGGGTTGCTTCGTGGAATCCACAAAGAATAAGTTTCAATTTCCCAGGATAGGTATTGACATCTCCAATAGCAAAAATACCAGGGATATTTGTTTGATAATCAAGAGCATTATTAACCTTGATGGCATTTTTTTCGATTTCAAGACCCCAATCAGCTATAGGTCCGAGTTTTGGGGACAATCCAAATAGCGGAATAAAATGATCCGTTTCTATTCGCACATGCGATTCTCCTGACTTGGTCACTTCAATTGCTTCAAGTTGGGTGTCTCCAATAAGAGCAGTGACCTCAGCGGGAGTAATCATATTGATTTTTCCTGCATTTTTAAGCTCTTGAACTTTGTCTACAGAATCTAAAGCCCCTCTAAATTCATTACGTCGGTGGATTAAAGTGACTTCACTGGCAACTTTACTTAGAAAAATACTCCAGTCCAGAGCCGAGTCGCCTCCCCCTGAAATAACAACTTTTTTACGGCGGTAGACTTCAGGATCTTTGATGATATAAGCAACGCCTTTATCTTCATAAAACTCTATATTATCTAGCTGCGGCTTGCGCGGTTCAAAACTCCCAAGTCCCCCAGCAATTGCAACTACAGGAGCTTTGTGTTGGGTCCCTTTATTGGTAGTCACAACAAAAGATCCATCTGTTTGTTTGTCGATCGTTTCAGCCCGTTCACCTAAAGTAAAACCAGGTTCAAATTGTTTGCATTGTTCCAATAGTTTTTCAGTCAGATCACCCGCTAAAATTTCAGGGTAAGCAGGAATATCGTAAATGGGTTTTTTTGGATAAATTTCAGAACACTGTCCACCCGCTTGTGGCAACGCATCAATTAAATGACACTTCATCTTTAAAAGACCTGCTTCAAAAACTGTAAACAACCCCGTTGGCCCCGCGCCAATAATTAAGATATCTGTTTCAATCATTTTTTAAACTTCAATATTTATGACCGATTGAATCTGTGGCGCATATTTTTTAATGGTCATTTCAACTCCGGACTTGAGTGTCATTTGATTGACACTACAAGAAGAACAAGCACCAACTAATTGCACTTTGACTACTTCGTCATTTTCAATAGCAATGAGGTTGATATTACCGCCGTCATTTTCAAGGAATGGACGGATTTCATCCAAAGCTTTTACAACATTTAGTCTAATTTCTTCTGAACTCATAGCCTTTATTTTTTGACCGCAGAACAGCCTGCCATCGTGGTTATTTTAATTGCATCTGTTGGTGGCAATGCCGTATTTCGGCGCACAACTTCTTGTGCTACATTTTGAGTAATTTGATTGAAGGATGCTTCAATAGGTGTTGCTTCTTGCATCGCTGCTGGTCGACCTAAATCTCCTGCCTCTCTTACACTCTGTACCAAAGGAATATCACCTAAAAATGGGATGTTTAAATCTTCAGCCAAATGCTTCGCCCCTTCCTTTCCAAATATGTAATATTTATTATCTGGTAATTCCTCTGGAGTAAAATACGCCATATTTTCAATGATCCCTAAAACAGGTACATTGATACTTTCTTGTTGAAACATAGCAACGCCTTTTTTGGCATCGGCGAGTGCCACAGTTTGAGGGGTACTGACCACCACAGCTCCTGTAATTGGTAAGGATTGCATGATACTCAAATGAATATCTCCCGTTCCTGGAGGTAAATCAATCAGAAGAAAATCCAATTCTCCCCAAGCGGCATCAAAAATCATTTGATTCAATGCTTTTGCAGCCATAGGCCCTCTCCATACAACAGCCTGATCGGGCTTTGTAAAAAAGCCTATTGATAAAACTTTAACGCCGTAATTTTCAACAGGTTTCATTTTTGATTTTCCATCAACATTGACCGCTAGCGGTTTTTCGTTTTGAACATCAAACATAATAGGAATGGATGGTCCATAGATATCAGCATCTAAAATCCCTACTTTAAACCCCATTTTGGATAGCGTCACCGCAAGGTTAGAAGTTACTGTCGATTTACCAACGCCTCCTTTTCCTGATGCAACGGCTACTATATTTTGAATTCCTGGAATGGACTTTCCTTTGATTTCATTTTTAGGTTGAGTAGAAGCCTCTACTTTTACATTCACTTTGATCTTTGCTTTGGCATATACCAACTCGTGAATCGTTTTTAGAATGTCAACTTCTGTCCGTTTTTTGGCTTGTAAGCTTGGATTGGAAATAGTGATATCCACAATAACCTCATCTGCAAAAACCATTATATTTTTAACAGCCTTGCTTTCGATCATATTTTGACCTTCGCCTGGAACTGTGATCGTTTTGAGCGCTTGCTCAATATCTTGTTTATTAAATTTCAAAGTTTCTAATTTAGATGGATTCTAAAGTACAAATATACTATGAAATGTTTTAAAACAGAAGTGGATTTTAGGAAATGATGGGCTTAGAAATTAGAGTTCTTTGGCTGGGTCCCAAAACACAGATTCAAACTGTTGAATTTGGTTGTCTACAATCTGTAAACCTTCATTTTCTAATAATTGCTGCATTAGGTTTGTGCCATCAAAGTGGTGTTTACCTGTCAAAAGACCTTTTCGGTTCACCACGCGGTGTGCAGGCACGTCTTTTCCGTGTGAAGCGGTCATGGCATACCCAACCATTCGGGCACTACGAGCAGCTCCTAGATAAGTGGCAATGGCTCCGTAACTGGTGACGCGCCCCAAAGGAATTTGGCGAGCTACTTGGTAACATTTATCAAAAAAATGAGGTTCTGTAGCCATAAAAATTAGGGGGTTCGCAAGATATTTACTAAGGTCGTTATTGATACAATAGCCGTAATAATTCCAATGCTATAATTCATTCGCTTGGGCGATGTGATTTTTGAGTTTTTAATTTTATCAAAAAATAATATATAAATATAAAGAGCGATAAAGGTACCTGAAGTAGCCCCTGCAACATAGGTTCCAACAGATAGGTTATCCAATGAAAGTAATTGATACGATAACAGTGTTGTTACTATATAGGCTTGGTAAGGAATCGGAAACACATTCAAAGCAGACATAAATATCCCTTGAAAAAAACGACTTTTTTTACTTTTGGAAGCATCTACTTCTTGAGGGCTTGCATCGCTTTTAGCTAAGAGGAAAAAGTAAATTGAAATTAAAATAAAAAGAACCAATGCAACCCGTTTTAGAACATCCACCACATCGGGGTGTTGGCTTAGGTATTTGGCAAATATCAATGCTAAATAGGTTTGAAACCCTACAATTATACAGACTCCAATGGAAAATACAAACCCTCGGACGTGGCCTTCTTTTAGGCTGATTTTAGCTGCTGACATATTGAGCATTCCCGGTGGAATTACACCAACAAAGGCAAACGAAAGACCCAAAAGAAAGACAATAGATATATCCAAAATTTAGTTGATTTTAAATCTAATATACGTAATTGCTTTTTGAGTGGCTAAATATTGGTTTTCATAAAAGGTTTGAATGGCGGTTACTTCTTCGGGGCTGCCTTCTTGGCGGTACACATCGTGGTTGGCATATTGAACCTCATGGCCTTGACCATGCAAAAGTCCCAAAGTATAGCCATGCATGAATTCACTGTCTGTTTTCAGGTGCATGATGCCGTCAGAGTTGAGGATGTTTTTGTAACGTTTCAAAAACGCATCGTTGGTCATTCTGTGTTTGGTACGCTTGTATTTTATTTGAGGGTCAGGAAATGTAATCCAAATTTCATCAACCTCATTAGCAGCAAACAGTTCTTCTATGAGTTCTATTTGTGCACGAATAAATGCTACATTAGGCAACTCATTTTCAATGGCGGTTTTGGCACCTCTCCAGAATCGGGCCCCTTTGATATCGATTCCTATGAAATTTTTATTGGGATACCGTTCGGCAAGACCAACAGTATATTCCCCTTTTCCGCACCCAAGTTCTAAAACCAACGGATTGTTGTTTTTAAAAAACTGTTGATTCCATTGTCCTTTAAGCGGATACACGGCATCGACTAAGTCTTCGCGTTTGGGTTGAAACACATTGTGAAATGTATTATTTTCATTAAATCGTTTGAGTTTGTTTTTACTGCCCACTTGTGTTCTTTTTTGGCAAAAATACGGAAAGTAATCTGGATTACTGGTTTTGTTTTTGAAGTGTAAAAGAGAATTCACTTCCAATGCCTAATTTACTCTCCACATAAATTTTTTCCTCGTGCGCTTCAATGATATGTTTGACGATGGACAAGCCAAGACCCGAGCCGCCTTCTTCTCTTGATCCGCTTTTATCAACTCTATAAAAACGTTCAAACAAACGTGTCAAATGACTGCTTTCTACGCCTTCGCCATTATCGGTCACTCGAACAATCAATTTATCAGACTTTAAATCTTCTACACTAATTTCGGTAGTGCCATTTTGATGGCCATATTTAATAGAATTTACTACCAAGTTGGTCAGTACTTGTTGGATGCGTTGGCGATCGGCAGTAACCATAAGAGGGGATGGATAGTCTTTATCTAATAATAAAGAGATGTTTTTTTTCTCTGCTTTAATCTCGAGCAAATCAAATACATTAGTGATACATTCTATGATGTTAAACGTTTCAAGAGTAAGGTTCGCATCACCCACTTCAAGTTTGGTAATCATGTCTAAATCCTTCACTATATAAGTCAATCGGTCGATGCCTTTATCGGCACGTTTTAGATATTTATCTCTAATTTGCGGGTCCTCGGCAGCGCCATCAATCAGCGTGGATATATATCCTTGCACTGTAAAAAGTGGGGTTTTTAACTCGTGAGATACATTGCCTATAAATTCTTTTCGGTACTCCTCTCGAATTTTTAAAGCCTCTAATTCTAGTTTTTTGTTTTTGGCATAGGTATCAATTTCTTTAGACAAACTTTCCATATCTGTGGTGATTGGACTGTTGTTAAAAGAAGCAGCATCTAAAAGCGTCAAATCTTTGTAAATATTTTTGATGCTATTAAAGACATAGGTTTCCAGTCGTAAATGGAGAATAAAATAAGTAAGCATGAACGAACAGAGGAACCAGAATAAAAGAAAGGATGCTTCTACTTGAGAAAAGCTAAATAAAAAAACTGCCAATAAGAGCGTTTGTATAATTGTTATAAAAAACGCTGTTAGTATAGAAAATGTATGGGAGTTTTTTATTTTTTTATCCATCAAGATTGAAACTTATACCCTACTCCTTTGATTGTTTTAAACGAATCATCACCAATTTTTTCGCGCAATTTTCGGATGTGCACATCAATGGTTCGACCGCCAACAACGACTTCATTCCCCCATACTTTATCGAGGATTTCATCTCTTTTAAAAACTTTTCCAGGTTTGGATGCTAACAAAGATAACAATTCAAATTCTTTTCGTGGCAGTATAATTTCGATGCCTTTGGATATAATTTTATAAGCCTCTCTGTCTATGGTTAATTCGCCTATGTGTATCACTTCAGAATTTACAGTGGATGACGCATCATTCAAACGTCTGAGCAAGGATTTGATTTTGCTGACCAATACTTTTGGTTTGATAGGCTTGGTAATGTAATCATCGGCACCTGCTTCAAATCCTGCCACTTGCGAATAATCTTCGCCACGAGCAGTAAGAAAAGTGATGACTGTATCTTTTAATTCAGGAAGGTTTCGGATTTTTTCACAAGCTTCGATGCCATCCATTTCGGGCATCATCACGTCCATAATAATAAGATGTGGTTGTTGTTTTTTGGCTTTTTTAACGGCTTCTAATCCATTGGAGGCTGTTGATATCGTATAGCCTTCAGCCGACAAATTATAACTTAAAATCTCTAAGATATCCGGTTCATCGTCAACTAATAGAATTTTTATAGACTCGTTACTCATTTTTTTAAAGTGTCATAATTTTTATAAAGATAGAAAAATTAAATACCGTAGCGAAACAAATAAATTTAATAACATTAAAATAACAACATGGTAATATTACTGTAACAAACCGAGAATTTCACAAACTGTTGATAATAAATTATTAAGTAATCATTAAATGGATTAAAGATTGTTTAGTTTTTCTTATATTTGGGTGAACAAAAATTAACCAAAAATATTTTTACTATGAAAAAAATTTACATTTTACTTTTAACACTTACAATTTCGAGCTTGTCTTTTGGGCAGGTGATTATTACTGAAATTGCGGATCCAAATAATGGTGGTGGCTATAATGGTGGCCTCAACTTAAGATTTGTGGAATTACATAATGTAGGCAATACTAGTGTAAACCTAACAGATTGGTATTTACAAAGATGGACTAATGCTGCTAGCGATCCTTCAGCTAACATCATTTCACTTACCCCTATAGCTGAGCTACAATCAGGAGGTTTTGCAATAATTGCCGCTAGCAAAACTGATTTTGATGCAACTTACTCTGCAGTAGCGGATATTGATGGAGGTACTGGTGGACCTGCAGATAGCAATGGTGATGATCAAATAGCACTCGTAAACTCCTCAAACGTAATTGTAGATTTCTTTGGAGTCATAGGTGAAGACGGATCTGGTACTGAACATGAATTTGAAGATGGAAGGGCTGAACGAAAAGTAAGTATTACTGCTCCAAATGCAACTTGGACAGCTAGTGAATGGAACATAGATAATGACGGAGGTGCTGGCGCTGGCGCACTCGATGCACCCTCTGGGTATGATCCTGGACAATGGGGAACTCCAACTTGTGATTTTTCTATGTCATCACCTTCTGTAGTTTGTGATGCTATAACTGCGGGTGTAGATACCAACACAGTTACTGTAAATTTCACCGGAGGTGACGGAACTTACATAGTAACAGCAGACTCTGGAACCGTAGATTTAAGTGCTGGAGATCCTGCAACAGACACTACAGGCACCATTACAATCACAGGTGTTGACGAAGGAACAGATGTAATTATAAACGTTACAGACGGAGATATCTGCGATGTAGATTACACTGTAAGCGCGGTAACCTGTATTCCAGCACTTACCTTACCTCTATCAGAAAGTTTTACTTACACTGATGGCAGCCTTGTAGGAAACAGTAGCTGGGAGCATAGCGGAGGAGCTACAGGAAATCTTTTAGTTGCATCTGGAAAAGCAGTTGTACAACACGGAACACCAGACGAGGATTTATTCCTCCCATTTACCCCCGTTTCAGGCTCAATTTACTTTGCTTTTGATTTTTCTGTAATTGCTCAAGAAAATCCAATTTCAGGAACTGACAATGAATATTTTGCGCATTTAAAAAACGATGCATATGGCTTCGCAGCAAAAATAGACATTGTTCCTCCTTCGGCAGGAGGAGATTTTTCTGTTGGCATTGCAACACTTGCCAACACAGCGAATTCCACATGGGCTACAGATTTTAATTTTGATACAGATTACAGGGTAACGGTTAAATATGACCAGGTAAATAACACTACAGATTTATGGATTGATGCAACTGCTGAAACAGATGTTTCGATTTCGGGTGAAATACCTACCTCAGGTCCAATTGCTGTAGAATCTTTTGCGCTAAGACAATCTGATTCTAGTACAAACGAAGGGGTATTGATTGATAACTTAACAATAGCACAAACATTTAGCGAAACTTTATCTTCAAATACTGTTTCTACAATGACCAATTTTAGATTATACCCTAACCCAGCAAAAAGCGGTTTTATAAACATCACTTCAACTGGATCGGGAGCTATCCAAGCCAATGTATTTGACATTCTTGGAAAGCAAGTCATCAATACAGCTGTTGCTAATGGACGCTTAGATGTATCACCACTTAACAGAGGAGTATACATTGTAAAGCTGACACAAGGTGCAGCAACAACCACTAAAAAATTGATTGTTCAGTAATCTAAATTTTTTTAAATACTTTTAAAAGAGCGTTGCCAGTTGGCAACGCTCTTTTAATTTTTAGCTATTTTTGTAGTGGAATAGTACTTATATGATGACCAAAGATTCAATTTTAAAAATCCAATCCGAAGCCGATTTTAAAGCCGTTGCTTTAGCCGTGTTCAAACATCAATTTGAACACAATTCTGTGTACCGTTCGTTTTGTGATTTACTCTACAAACATCCGAGCGATGTCCATACAATAGAGCAAATTCCATTTTTACCGATTGAATTTTTTAAAACTCGCTCCATAGTATCAACTCACAAAGCTGTCCAAGCTACTTTTACAAGC
>Ga0209534_10004890_pt1 | contig 12108 bp, 8 predicted proteins | sample COG_07_FD_184751 | JGI IMG/M metagenome (GOLD analysis project Ga0209534, IMG submission 184751) | Pelagic Microbial community sample from North Sea - COGITO 998_met_07 (SPAdes) (version 2) | ecosystem: Environmental > Aquatic > Marine > Neritic zone/Coastal water | place: Helgoland, sampling... | reverse complement strand
GTTAAGTCGTCTTAAGATCTTTCGTCTTTCAATTTTATCTATGAGATTGATTGGAGTCATCATTCCAATTGTAACCATCATTTCTTCACCATCATTGATATTATTCATACGCAGTATCCAATGAGGTTTTGAATAGTCTATATCCTCACTACAAGAACAGAGTCGGAAAGGTCCATTCAAATCACACATACCCCAAAATTAATTATATATTATGATTTTACTTCCAAACTGGATCTTTTTCAATTCTAAATCTCCATCACTAAAAGGATAACCGCATCTCGATAAATTTAGTTTAGATGTGTGTTCACTTGCATCTACCTTCTTTATAAAATTAAACCCAATCTTACTGTTGAATAAAATATTACCGTACCCAAGTTTAGAAACTGGAAATATTAATTTTTTCCTTTCATTTTTTGCATCAATAAATGCCACATACCATTTTAAATAGTCCTTTAATAGATGGTCTTTAAACCAAACCATTGGTAATTCGAGTTCAGAACTAACGAAACTTGTTCTTGACTTTAAATTTTGAAGTTTGTTGGTCAAATCATCTTGAAATTCCTTCAAGAGAATTTGATCACCTAATATGTAGTATAAACAGTTTAGAAGTAAAATATCTCTGTCTTTAGTTTCAGAACTCCTCCAGTTAGTATTTAGAATCAATAGAACTGATTTTAGAAATAATTGTTCCTGACTTTTAGACAACTTCTGATTTAATATTTCATACTCATAATCCTTATAACCGCGCGCTGCAACTAAAAGAAACTTCCCAAAAACATTAATCAAAAATCCTTTTACTGTTTCAACAGATTCTGATTTAGATCCAACATTCAAGTAGGTTTCTTCCTTAGTAACAAATCCACCGTCTTGATCTACTTCACTAGTGAGTACCTTATATTTCTTTCCAAATTTTAAATAAATCAGATGTATAGCAATTAGTATACTCGACAAAGATCTTATGGTTATTTTATCGCCTTGAAGATCATTCGTGACTTTTGATTTCATGAATGTAGAAAGAGATGCTGAGTAAACACTATCAAGTTTTTTAAAGTATTTAGATATGGCGGTTTTTTCTTTACTCCCTTTAACTCTCTTAGGTTTTTTGTCAACTTCATCACCTTGTCCCTGCTGCTGCTCATCTTCATAAAGTCTTTGTTCCTCACTTTCTCTAAATTCTTCATTACCCATAACCATCCCTGAAGAAAATAAATTTAGAAATTCAGCAATCTTTACCGTTGAGTTAGAAAGTTCACCACTCTGTCTCAATAATGATTCAGTACTGACCTTATTGAATTGTTTGGCATCAAGAACTTCATATTCCTTATCATCTTGATTTTCACTTGCAGTTCTAACTGCACCAGTACTATGATTAAATACCTTTTTTATAGATTCTGATTGATCGTCTGCCCAATTGTAATCAACAAATTGAAGTAGATCTGTTATTCCCTCTCCGTCAATAAAATCGTTTTCTAACAGGGCGTCCAATTTCTCTTGATTTGGGTCAGGATTACACCTAAGTAATCCCTCCAATCTATGAACGATTGAGTAATTGCTTATTCTTTCCCCCTCGTTTTCAACATATATTTTAAAGACATCATCAGGATCTGTAACATAGACTATAATGATATTTTCTTTTACCTCTTTGATTTTTGATTCAGTTCGGTTTTCATTTCTATCAAGAACTGAAATCATATTAATGTCAATATCTCCATCTTTGAAAAATATGGTCAGTTCATTAGATCTCAGTTCAGAATAAAGAATTCTATATTCATATTTAATTCTTTTAATAGATCCCACGTTGATTCCGTTACTTTTAAAACCTTTAACATTTACTGTTTGTTGCGGAAGTTTAATCTTAAGGTCGTCTAATAGTGTACCTTCTGTTATACTTCTTCTTAGAAGAATTGCTGCTTCAGCATTTGCTGCGTTTGAACTTCCAAGACCGAGAGCGGCAATAGTCGCATTAGGACTACCAAGTAAAAGATACTCTGTACTTTCTCCTACAAAATGAAACAATTTTGCATGTAACCTATTAAATGTGTTATCATAATCGTCTCGACACTCTGCCCAGTCATAAAAATCAATACGGTTTTTATTATCTAATTCTGATGGTACAGTTCCTGAGTTTATATCAACTAAACAAGAGGTTTGTTGTGGAGAATAAAGACTGATTAACTGTTTAACTTGTGCGCCAGATTTATCAAAATATGGACTTATAATTGTAAGCTTATCAACATCAGAGCTAGAGATGTTAGCTGACAATTGAGAGAATATTGAATTGCCGTTAGAGTTGCTAAGAAATTTAACTTCAAGTCCTAGACTCTTAAGTTTAATCCAATCTGGAGTAACTGGAAGATCACTAAGCCAGGGGGAATACTTTTTCATCCATTCAATTTTTTGAGGGATAAAACCAAGTGACTTATCTAAAAACGGTTTCAGGTATTCCCATGCAGCGCCAAATAATGGTGCATTTTCATTACCAATATTATCAAGATGAAATGCACCCCAAATTTCATCATTGGTACTTAAACCAGATGATGTAATATTTCCAGATCCAATGATTAGTAAACCATGACGAACACCAGTTAAAAGGATAATTTTTGGATGAAAAACTCCAGTTTCATAAATGGGGTGAAAATTATATGTCTTGTTGTGTTTAAATTCTCTTCCTGTTGTAGCCTCTTGCGCCATTTCTAAATAGTGACCATCGGCTAATACATTCACGTTTTTAATGTTTGCTAATCTCAATGTAGGTAGGACCCTCTCCTCAAAAAAAGAAAAATCAAATGAATAACATGTAAGAATACAAGAATGATATTTACTCCTGTTTTGACCAATAAGATCCAATATATTTCTTCTTTTAATCATTTGATGAGATTTGATTAAACACAGAAACTCCTTTTTCAGTCAGCTGGTTGTCAGATGACAAAATGTTGAGATCCTTAAGAAATGATATTAGGTTTCCAATCCTTGGGCCAGTGTATGCCGCTTCGAAATTTCCAAGATATCGTATATGATGATCTTCAATAATAAACTTTTGAGTTGATTTACCCTCAGCACCTATTTTTTTAAACGCTACATATTGATGCCTGTATATAATGTGTTTAAAAATGTACTCCTTGACAAAATCAAAAATCGACATTGACATTTTTACTTTGAATTGAGTTAAAAAATATCCTGACCCCTCCCCATCTTTACCCAGGTCATTTTTGTCTCCATAATCTTTCAATGATATCAGATTAGCCTGATTATTTAGATATGTTGAGAAGATTAGTAGGATTCCATAAAATACCTTTACAGTTTTTTTAGTCTTTGAAATCTTTTGAAATAAATTATGTTCGTTTAATTCAAGTTTTGATAAAACCTCAGAGACCTTGTCATCAGAATCATCTAATAAATTTTCAGTTTTAAACAAATCAATCACTGATTCTCCGATACCATCAACAAGTTGTCTTAATGGGGTCCAATTGGGACCGTAAGAATCTTCAAGTGAATCTAATACACCATTTAATATTGAGGTATTTGCATAATGCCAAAATTCATTAAACTGATAATAATACCAGCCAAATAAACTTTCTTCAACTTTATCCCTGCTAACTCCTTTTTGGTTGTAAGCAGTGTAAACAAATTCTCTATCGTTAAAAGATATTGGTTTCGAATTTGAGAAGTTCAGTAAGTGAGATATTGTTTTTTTTCTTAACGATGATGGATCTTCTTCAATTCTTACAGGGTAATCCTTTTGAATTAGAAGTTGAATCAACTGACTCTCTTCTTTACTACCAATGGGAACATTAGTAAGCTTGAAATCAGGTAATAGATTCTTAAGTTGATCTTCATTTATTTTACCATTAGAAATACAATCAAAAAACAAATCTGACTTTTCGGAAACAATGTTCATTGCAAATGATTGTGCAAGCATTTCACCACTTATAAATCCTTCATCTTTGGAACTGGTTCTGGTATAAATACCACCTTCATTATCTCGATTAATTATAATTCCAATATCTCGCATAGATCCTAAGTAATACTGCCCGAAAGCACCCCATGGAAATTTCCAATAGGTATTTACTGTACTCCCATCGGTATTATAAACACCTGAATTTAAATCATAGTGGTGTATTTCTTTGTTCTGTATTTTAAGTTTTGCATAATTGCTTCCAGGAATACTACTATTGTTACCAGTATAAAACTGAGAACCTAATGCAATTATATATTCCGCTATTCTAATAAATTTCCTTTGTTTTTTTGGATCTGTGCTACCATAACGTTTACTGTATTCATCCAAAAGCCAACAATAGAAACTATAGTATCGAATTCTTCCTGTTACATTATTAAGACCTGGTAAAAGAATAGAAAAGGTCGAATCAGAAGTGTTTTGAAGACCTAATGGATCTAGCCCACGAATAAAGTTCATTCTCTCACTAAAGAATGGAACAACGCTCTGATTATTTTTAATGACTTTCTGGCTCAATTATACACTATTTTATCTAGTATAAACATAACAAAAAATTGTGTATTTACACAAAAAATATTAAATTTGGTTTAAATAAAATTTGAAGTCATGAACCGTATTAAAGAGGTTTTAGAGCAAAAAGGGATAAAACAAATCTGGTTAGCTGATAAACTTGGTAAAAGTTTTAATTCTGTAAACAGTTATGTTCAAAACCGTCAACAGCCACGCTTAGAGGTATTAGGTGAAATTGCAAAAATATTAGATGTTAATTTGAAAGATTTAATAAAATAATTGTGTCAGATCAAGTTAAATCAAAAAAAAGAGTAGCTAACCACGGTGAAGTTTTTACTTCAGAACGTGAAGTCAATGCTATGTTAGATCTGGTAAAACAGGAGACCGAAAGAATTGATTCTAGATTCCTAGAGCCTGCATGTGGTACAGGTAACTTTCTTATTGAAATACTGAACAGAAAACTCAAAATCGTTATAGATAGATACAAAAAAAGTCAAATTGAATTTGAACGCAATGCCATCATTGCAATTTCTAGTATATACGGAGTTGATATCTTGCAAGACAATGCAATAGAATGTCGTGATCGATTATTTGTAATCTTTAACGGAATCTATACTAGATTATACAAAACTGACTGTAAAGAAGACTGTAGAGGGTCTGTAAAATTTTTACTGAATAGAAATATTTTATGGGGAGATGCACTTGATTTTACAAATCCTGAAACCAAAGAACCAATTGTTTTTTCAGAATGGTCAGCAATTAACGGAAGTATGATTAAAAGACGTGATTATGTCTTTAAATTTTTAGTTGAACAAACCCATCAATTCTCTATGTTTAATGACGAAGGTAATCCTTCAGCAATAGACGAACCTGTAAAAGATTATCCAATTACTCATTTTTTAAAAATTGCAGAATATGCTTAATATAAATTACAATCCTGACGTATTATCCTGTCTATCAAATTTGAGCAATGACGAGGTCTTTACTCCTCCTAAACTGGTCAATGAAATGTTAGATATGCTTCCGCAGGAGTTATTTCAAAACAAAGAAACCACCTTTCTTGATCCCGTGACAAAATCTGGGGCTTTTCTTAGAGAAATTGCCAAACGATTAAATAAAGGTCTAAAAGACCAAATTACTAACCAACAAGAACGTATTAATCATATTTTCACAAAACAAGTGTATGGAATTGCCATCACTGAACTTACTTCTTTACTAGCAAGAAGAAGTACGTATTGTTCTAAATATGCCAACAGAGAATATTCTGTATGTACTGATTTTGAAAACGAACAAGGAAATATAAAATACGAACTTACTGAGCATACATGGAAAAACGGAAAATGTGTCTATTGTGGTGCCAGTGAAAGTGAATACAGTAGAAAAAATGATTTAGAAACTTATGCTTATCAGTTTATTCACACTGACAAGCCACAAAATATATTTAATATGAAATTTGATGTGATTATTGGAAACCCACCTTATCAGCTTAGCGATGGTGGAAGTGGGATGGGAACAAGCGCAATTCCACTTTATAATAAGTTTGTTGAACAAGCTAAAAAATTAAATCCTCGTTTTTTATCTATGATAATACCATCCAGATGGTTTGCTGGCGGAAGAGGTCTTAACAACTTTAGAGAAAATATGTTAAATGATAATAGGATCCAAGTCATTGTAGATTTTATGTCAAGTAAAGAGTGTTTCCCAGGCGTAAATATTGCTGGTGGAGTAAATTATTTTTTGTGGAATAGAGACTACTCTGGTCAATGTGAAGTCATAAACGTAAATCAAGGGGAAAGATTAAAGATGACAAGATCCCTGAACGATTATTCAATATTTATTAGAAGTAATATGGCTATTTCGATAGTTGAAAAAGTTATATCCTCTGAATGTGAAGTTTTATCAAATAAGGTATTTCAAAGTAGCCCTTTTGGATTTAGATCTTTTGCGAGAGGCAGCAAAAACCAAAATAAAAATAAATTAAAACTTTTGACCAGCGAAGGGTTTAGTTTTATTGAAAGGGATAAAGTTTTAGTTAACGCTAATCAAATAGATAAGTATAAAGTTATAATAGGAAAAGTTGTACCTAGCAATGGTGAAGTAGACGTGACACCAGATATAGGATACAGGGTAATTACAAAAAGTAGAGTTCTAAATCCTGATGAAATTAATAGTGAGACCTACTTACTACTTTCAACATTTAACACCAAAGAAGAAGCTAATAACTTTGCATCATTTATGAGATTAAAATTCCCGAGATTTTTATTGAAGCAATGTCTCTCATCAATGAATATATCAAAATCAAGTTTTGCATTTGTCCCTTTTCTTGATTACAAAAAATTATGGACAGATGAATTGTTGTTTAAATATTTTGGATTAAGCGAAGAAGAATCCTCACACATTTCAAACATTATAAGAGATTTTGATTAATATGAAAACTACCTTTTTTCCAAAAAAATCAGATGTTACCCCAACTATTTATGCCTATGAATTACCAAACGATAGTTCAAGAAAAGGACAATTAAAAGTTGGTCAAACCAACAGAAGTGCATTGGCAAGAGTCACAGAACAAATTGGTGCCACCAGAGCCGCATTTAGCATTGTCTTTGAGGAAAATGCTATGCGTAATGATGGATCAGCATTTTCAGATCATGACATTCATAATTACCTACGCAATAAAGGTTTTTACAACCCAGAGGGAGAATGGTTTGAATGTACTGTAGAGGATGTAAGCGCTGCCATCATCGCTTTAAAAAGTGGTGAGATAAATGAAGAAAATCGTTCTCTAGACTTTTCCATGCGTCCTGAACAAAAGACTGCAGTTGAAAAAACTACACACTATTTTAAACAATACCTAAAAGAGAATTTAGAGGCAGCACCACAATTTCTTTGGAATGCTAAGATGCGTTTTGGTAAAACATTTACCACTTATCAGTTGGCAAAAGAAATGGGTTGGTCAAAAGTTCTAGTATTAACGTTTAAACCAGCTGTTCAGAATGCATGGAAAGAAGACTTGATGATGCACGTCGATTTTGAAGGATGGCAATTTGTAAGTAAAAATGGTAATACCTATGATGATATAGATCCCAACAAACCCTTTGTTTGCTTTGGTTCTTTTCAAGATTACTTGGGCAAAAACACCTCAACTGGAGGTGTTAAAACTAAAAACGAGTGGGTACATGCTACGCACTGGGATTGTGTAGTTTTTGATGAATATCATTTTGGTGCCTGGAATGAAAATTCCAAAGGATTATTTAATGAGTTATATGAGGACGGTAAAGACGAAGATTTAATTGAGTTTGAAAAGAAAATTGGTAAAGTAGAAAACTTTGACGCTGATATTATACCTATTACAACCGATCACTTTTTGTATTTATCAGGAACACCATTCAGGGCCATCAATTCTGGAGAATTTATTGAAGAACAAATCTTTAATTGGACATATTCAGATGAACAGAATGCTAAAGAGAAATGGAAAGGTAAAGACAACCCTTATTTAACTTTACCACGCATGGTTATGCTTACCTATCAAATGCCAGATTCAATAAGAGAAATTGCACTTGGTGGCGAGTTTAATGAGTTTGATTTAAATGTATTCTTTGCCGCAACTGGAGAAAAGGAAAATGCTCGTTTTAAAATGGAAAACGAGGTTCAAAAATGGTTAGATTTAATTAGAGGAAACTACGCTGAGACCAATTTAGACAACCTAAAATTAGGTGCTAAAAAACCTCCAATGCCTTTTTCGGATTCAAGGTTATTAAGTATTTTAAATCACACCTTTTGGTTTTTACCAACTGTTGCATCATGTCACGCAATGAAAAATTTGATGATGCAAATGAATAATTTATTTTATCAGGATTATGAGATTATAGTTGCAGCTGGAACAAGTGCTGGTATCGGAGTAGATGCGTTACCTCCAGTAATGGATAAGATGAGAAACCCATTAAAATCAAAGACGATTACACTTTCGTGCGGAAAACTCACAACAGGTGTATCAGTTAAACCATGGACAGGTATTTTAATGCTACGAAACTCTTCGAGTCCAGAAACATATTTTCAAGCCGCATTTAGAGTGCAAACTCCTTGGGCAATCAAAAACCCTGATGGAGAATCTCCCAACAAAGTAGAAATTATAAAAAAAGAGTGTTATGTTTTCGACTTTGCACCAAACAGAGCACTAAGTCAGGTTGCAGATTATGCATGTCGTTTGAATATTAATGAATCAAACCCTGAAAAGAATGTTGCTGAATTTATACATTTTTTACCTGTATTAGCATACGACGGAAGTTCAATGAAACAAGTTGATGCAGCAGGTGTGTTAGATATTGCAATGAGTGGCACCTCAGCTACCTTACTTGCCCGAAGATGGGAGTCTGCGTTGTTAGTGAATGTAGACAACTCAACGTTAGCACGTTTAATGAAAAATAAAGATGCGTTAGATGCATTAATGAGTATTGAAGGGTTTAGATCATTAAATCAAGATATAGAGACAATTATAAATAAATCTGAATCTGTAAAAAAGGCAAAGAAAGAAGCAAACGAGGAACAGTTAACTCCAAAGAAGAAAAAAGAACTTTCAAAAGAGGAGAAAGAGTATAAAAGTCAGCGAAAAAAAATTCAGGATAAACTAATAAAATTTGCGACTCGAATTCCAGTATTCATGTATCTAACAGATTATAGAGAACATAGTTTAAAGGATGTAATCACCCAATTGGAGCCTGGTCTATTTAAAAAAGTCACAGGTTTAGAGATGTCTGATTTTGAATTACTTGTTAGCCTTGGTGTGTTTAACAGTTCAGTGATGAATGATGCGGTATATAAGTTCAAAAGGTATGAAGATGCCAGCTTACAATATACAGGAATCAATAAACACGAAGGACAATCAGTGGGTGGTTTTGATACCGTCCTAACTCGAGAAGATTACAATGAAGTGTTTGTTAATAAAAATTAAAATTTGTTTTGGCATATAAAAGTAGACTCTCCAAATCAACATTTATCCGCGGTCTTCAGTGTGAAAAGTCATTATATCTCTATAAGCATCACTATAGATTAAAAGATCCTACACCTTCATCACTACAAGCGGTGTTCGACCAAGGAACCAATATTGGTTTATTGGCACAAGAACTATTTCCCAATGGTGCTGACGCTTCTCCTGAAAATCATTTTAAAATGGTTGAGTCAGTGGAGAAAACAAAAGATTTTATTTCTCAGGGGGAGTCAATCATCTATGAAGCTACTTTCCTATACAATGATGTTCTTGCTGCATTAGACATTTTGGTAAAAGATGATGAAGGCTGGAAGGCGTACGAGGTGAAAAGTTCTACTAAGGTATCCGAGATCTACATCAAGGATGCTGCCATCCAATATTATACAATTACAAATTCTGGAGTTGACCTTAAAGATATATCGATCGTCCATATCAATAATCAGTACACAAAAGATGGAGAATTAGATATACATCAATTGTTTACCATTGAATCGGTATATGATCAAGTTTTAGAGTTTCTCCCGCAAATACCAAATGAAGTTAGAAGACTCAAAAATGTCATTGAAAGTCCTGAATTACCAAATGTAGATATTGGGAATCATTGTTCTGATCCTTACGACTGTGATTTCAAAGGAACGTGTTGGAAACACATCCCTAACTACTCAGTTTTTAATATTTCAAGACTAAATAAGGACAAAAAATTTGATTTATATAATAAGGGAGTAATCACATTAGATCAGATTGACCTTGGTCAAACAGATCTGAACCCGAATCAGGTTCTTCAGGTACAATCTGAAGTCAATGGAACAACTCATATTGATATTGAAGAGATTAGAAACTTCAAAAATGGATTGAAATATCCTTTGTACTTTTTAGATTTTGAGACTATCGGTCCTGCAGTTCCAAAATATAATGGTAGTAGACCCTTCCAACAACTGGTATTTCAATATTCACTTCACATTCAAGAGACTTCGACATCTGAAATTGAACACAGAGAATATCTCGCAGATCCGTCTCAAGATCCAAGAATTGGATTTATAGAACAACTGATTCAGGATTGTGGCACCAGTAGTGATATATTAGTCTACAATATTGGTTTTGAGAAAGGAAAACTCAATGACCTAATCGATATATTCCCTGAGTATTCTAATGAGTTGAGAGAGATTGTAAATCGTTTAAAAGATCTAATGATACTATTCCAACAGAAGTGGTACTATACCCCCGAAATGAAAGGAAGTTATTCAATAAAGTACGTTCTACCCGCACTGGTTCCAGAACTCTCATACAATGACCTTGATATTAAAGAAGGAAGTACTGCATCCAATACTTTTCTTTCGATGGTAAATAAAACATTTGAAGGTGACGTAGAAGAAACAAGAAGACAATTATTAGAATATTGTGAGTTGGATACCTATGCTATGGTCAAAATCCTTGAGAAACTACTACAGGTATAAAACTGATTTTCTCTAAAAAATCTGAAAATTTTTAAATCCAAATTTTAGACATTTCTCAATTTTACATCAATTTTTGGCAAAATTTTCAGACGACTCTGAGAGGGTGTTTTGATTCATATATATGTATATATTAAGGACGGGTACGGCAGGGAGTACGGCAGGAAATCCGGCACGGGGGACCTGATCCAACTATAATACTAATCGGCAAACTGAAATTTCAATAACTTCGGAGATTTACCATCAGGTTCCTTCACTAATTCTAATCGGCACCTCCATTATCAATGTTACCTGAAGATAAACCGTGGTGATCCATCTGAGATTTTAATCGGCAAAGAAAAGTGTATCAAAACAATTACTGTAGCAGAACTTTAGCATTTATTATTCCGGAATCCCATTAATCCGCTGTATCATAGCCTCACAGAAACCCAAAGGATTAAAATGATACGATATGATAAACGCAGTGATCTATTCGCGAGTGAGTTCAGAATCTGAACGGCAAGACACAGAAAGACAAACCAATGAATTAATTGATTATGCTCATCGAATGGGTTATAATATTAATAAGGTCTATGAGGAAAAGGTTAGTGGTTATAAGAAGAATGAAGATAGACCTGTATTCGCCAAAATGCTAGAGGATATAAATGCCAATCAGATTGATAAGGTCTTGGTGTGGGAGCTGAGTCGAATTGGAAGGTCGGTGCTGCATTCACTTCAGAATATTCAAACTCTACATGATATGAGAGTGGGAATCTACATTAAGAACTTCAACCTTGAGACGCTCAATGATGATAAGACACCAAATAGTCTTTCCATGTTCATGGTTCAGATCTTATTCGCGGTTGCCAATATGGAAAGTAAGATGACATTGTCAAGATTGAAATCAGGCTACCAAAATCATATCAAGAAACATGGTTCTAAAAGTGTTGGCAGAAAAAAAGGTAGTATTGACAGTGATGAAAAGGTACTTGAACGGCATTCAGATGTTGCACGACTATTAAAGAGGGGGCTATCCATTAGGAATATAAGTGCAATAACAAACAAGTCTTCCAATACTGTTTTGAAAGTTAAAAGGTTAATGTAATGGACACCTTTTTTACTATTTACTTTATTGTTGTTGGGGTATTATTCACTCTAAATCTGATATCTGTGCTAATTAAATTCTTTACTGCTGATGGTGAAGACTGGCAATTTCAGTTGGCAGAGGA
>Ga0209534_10004883_pt1 | contig 12116 bp, 18 predicted proteins | sample COG_07_FD_184751 | JGI IMG/M metagenome (GOLD analysis project Ga0209534, IMG submission 184751) | Pelagic Microbial community sample from North Sea - COGITO 998_met_07 (SPAdes) (version 2) | ecosystem: Environmental > Aquatic > Marine > Neritic zone/Coastal water | place: Helgoland, sampling... | reverse complement strand
CATATCATCCACTGTTTTACGATGATGATTTATAAAATGGTCAATTTGTTCTTGTTTTCCAGATAATAATATATATGTTAAAATATCAGTTCCCATATTTTTATTACTGTTATTGTATTTAAGTAATAATTATAAATAAATCAAATATGTAATCAATAGTAAAAATGGTATCAATATTTTGATTTTTGTTAATAGTTTATATTTAGATCGCAATGAATTATAAACATTGTATTCTAACATATGATCTAACACTAAACTAAAATCAATAAATGCCAATATAATACCTATGTATTTGTATTTAGTATAAAACAACAAGTATAATCCAAAGATTAAACCAAAACAATGTATAATAAACAAGTACAATGAGTTTATAGCTGGCATTACAAGCTTTCTATGTTTGTAACCTTCTTCCAACAATTTTTTATAGTAAGGTAATACAAATAAGTTGATTAATGGTAATTTAGATATGTATGTTTTACATTTATAGTTTTTTTTATCATCTCCTAATACATCTACATCTATCAATTTACAAAATATTTCTTTCGCTTCTAATTTATCGGTAATGGATGCTATTTTGTGGATTGTTCCGTGTGTCACTTTTCCAATTTCGTTCATTATATTCGCATAAACAAATAAATGATTAAAATATAGTTTGTAGTCTTTTAATGTGCCATTTGTAATATACATGGCTTTAACAAATTTTTTTAGATGGTCTTCATGTGTATTAGAACCATATGAAAATAAATACATATAATTATACTATTTTATTATTATTATTTATAACGATTTAAAAATATTTTGTTCTATTATATTATATGATTAATATTTCATATTTGTGTTCTGGCATACAAAATATTGGAAAAATGATTCAAGATTCAGTTAATATAGATTCTAAAAAAATGAACTATTATCGATTATCTAGTGGCTTTAAAGATGCTAATAATAGTTTCCTAAAATATAATGATTCATATATATCTAAAATTGTATGAACGGATAAAATTGAATTGAGATTTTACAAGTTTTATATATCACAAACAAACATGATGAACCAACTTCTCATCCTTGCTGCCATCAATTCACTTCAACAAGGAAAACATTCGAAATATATTAATCCATCATCTGAAATGGTCGTTTCATCTAATGGAAAAACGAAATACGATGATTACAAAACTCCAAAATATATGAAACACAACTATTCAAAATATATAATTAATCCTATTTGCCAACCAAGAAACCGTGGAACAAACCATACAAAACCTATTAAGATGACCCGAGTCGTTCATTGTTAAATTATATTAATTGTTTAAAATTAGAATATAGATTAAATTTGTTATTGAATTTAGATTATGTTTATTTTTTTATTTTAAAAAATGTATTAATAGTATGTTTGAATTATACAAATCGTACAAACTATGTCAACATTTATTCAAGAAACATTCTAAATCCTATTATTTAGGAGCAATGCTTTTTCCATTCCATATATTTAAGCACATATGTGCGTTTTATGGATTTGTACGAACAATCGATAGCATTGTTGATAACACTACATTAAGTTTAAATACTAAAATAGTTGTATTAAATACACTTGAATCTAAATTTTTCAACATGTATGATACAGGTATAATAGAAAAATCATATGATATTGAAGTCTATCCAGCATTAATGAATACTATTACTGAATTAAATATTCCAAGAGATATTTTTGAACGTTTTTTCAAATCTATGAAACTTGATCTTGAACAATATCAATACACTACTTATGAAGAACTAGAAACCTATATGGATGGTTCAGCTGGTATAGTTGGGGAAACAATGTTAATAATAATGTCCCATAACAACCCTTATTATAATGGTAAATTAAATGAACTAAAACCATATGCTCAAAAATTAGGATATTCATTTCAGCTAACAAATTTTATTAGAGATATTAAAGAAGATTATGCTATGACACCATCACGAATTTATATTCCCCAACATGAATTAAAAGAACACTCCATAGACCTAAGTCTATATACTATATCAGCGTGTGTTGATGATACATTTAGAAAATGTATTGATTTCCAAATAAAACGGAACAATGAATTATATGCTTACAGTCAAATCGGAATCGATAAATTACATCCAAATCATCAACAAGCAATACACATTTCTAAAATATTGTATTCTGGAATACTAGATTATATTAAATATTATAACTATGAATTGTTTGGTCCTAAAATAAAAATTGGATTTTACGCAAAATTAAGCATCATAAAACAACATTTATCATTTTTCCAGTATATTCAAGTGTTTATTCATTATTTTATGTATTCGTATTTTATGTTTTTCTATTTCCTTTGATTTTAAAAATTGATTGCAAAATACTTATATGTTATATTATAAATGAATGACACTATTTTCAAAACTGGATCGTGTTCCATAGTACTTGGAAAAAACCATTACCAAGGATTTATTAAACCAAAAGAAAATAAGTTGATTAAAATTACTAAAATCAATGCTAAGCATAATGAGCTTAAACATATTGATACTATAAAACAGATAGAAAACTGGTCAAACTATTACGCTCTTCCCGATGATATTACATTTGTGTTATACAAAACTGAACGATTTTACAAACATGTGTTTGAATTAGCAAATGATATCACATTGTTCAATGACACCTTAATCTATTTTTATGTGGATTATGCTGGAAACAAAGAACTCCATGAAACTATCGATGATATAAATAATAAACAAGATTTTAGCTTTTGGAATTCTGTCAAATCTATTATTAATTTTTCAAAACAAATTATGGAAGGGCTTAGTTTCCTTCACTCTCGCAAACTATGTCATTTAGATGTTAAACCAGAAAATATAATGATCAATACTAATACACGTCAGTTCAAGTTAATTGATTTTGGCTTTTGTTCAAAAGAACCATTTGATGATTATGTGTTAAATATTAGAGGTACACCATACTATTTTCCACACCATTTTGTTGGAATGGGTGTTATGCCATGGCTTCCCAAAATAGAAGCAACCGACCTTGAAAAAGATAAATATAACCAGTATTTATTGAAAAAAGAAAGAGAACGTGTTTATAAAATAGATAGTTATTGTTTGGGTCGCACGTTGTATAGTTTGAAATATGTGTATTTAGACAATGTAACCTATGGATGTTGTTCATATTCCGAGAAAAACGATACTAAAAAAATAAATTCTATAGTAGATTCATTACTTGAATGCGACCCTAGAAAAAGACTAACCATCCAGCAATGTTTGGATGTCTATTTTTAAGAAAATAGAGTATAATATCCAATCTTTAACCAATATTTAATTGGAAAATTATAATAGCTCTTAAAACTATACATAAATTTCCACCACCCAAACTCTTCTTTAGAATCACAATTCAAAAAACATACCCTATAATTATATGTTCCAACAATGTGTTTGAAATAATAATGATGGAAATCAACCAATTCGGGATGACTTAAATCATTCATCATATTTAGTCCAATATTATTTATTTTATTTATAATTCGTCGTTTTAGACACCAATAGTTATCTATTACCTTTTTTGTATTAAAATTTGTTTCTATAATAGTTTCACATATTTCTGGTATGTGATAAATATTTGTTCCAATCGTATAGCCAGACAAATTATTAATAATATTTCCTGCTTGTCCTATACCAAATGTAACCGATGTATTTAATGGGATATTATAGTTTAATGGAATATTGTCTATTTCAAATTTAAGGGTTTTGTACACTGTAATATCATATTCTTTTATTCTAGATATCAGTTTTTTACGTAATAGTTCATATTTACAAACTTCATCTGAATCACATATTAACACCGTTTCTTCTATTAACAATGTATTAGAATTGTATGGTATTATGTATGAAAAAGATTTATTGTTGTAGCCGATTGGGTTATACCAGTCTAACAACATAACATTAGATATAGTGTGGTGATATAAAGACTGTATTTTTAATCCAACAAAATATTGTTTAAATGTTTTGTACTGTTTATTTCTATGAATTCCAATATGCTTGAGTTTTCCAGTTCCTTCTATTATAAATTTACTATTAATAATATATGTATTTAATTTTTGTTTAAATAGGGTGGTATTATAATAACTATTTTTATAAGTACTTGTTACATTACCTGATATAAAATCGACATTGTAAATTGATATAATATCTAGTATAGAATTGTATAAATATTTGTTATCTAATATACCATATTTAAGTTTAGTAGGGGTTTTATTGTTTTTTTCTATTGAACAATTTACATCTACATCAATAATGTGTGGAAATAACTTATTTTTATCTAAATAGTCGTATATCCATGACCCTTCAATTTGATCTAAAAATACACCATAAGTACATCCAAAGCACTTGAATTTATGGGAAATAACGACATAGTTTAATTCGCCATAATGAGTAACTAAATATAATAGTGTTAATAAACTAGATGGACCACTACCAATGATTGTAATATCATACATACTATTAATAGATTTAATAATTAAACTATTATCTTCAATATAATTTATAGTTAAATTAAAATATATAAAGAATAAATTTTATTAAGTATTATAATATGGTTTTTACTGAAGTCAAAGATGAAGAACAATTCAATCAATTAATACAACATAATAACGATAATCCTGAATTAACACTATGTTATTTTACAGCAAAATGGTGTGGTCCATGTCAAACTATATCTCCAATTGTGGAAAATATAGGAAAAAACAATTCACATTTATCTGTCTTAAAAATTGATGTAGATGTATGTGAAGAAGTTTCGGAACAATGTGAAATAACATGTATGCCTACTTTCCAATTTTACAAACATAATTCACCAAAACCAATCCATTCTTTTTCAGGTGCTGACAAGACAGAATTAATAAATACAATTGAATTATTATTAAAAACAGATAAAAAAGCTCTTGGCAATCAAGCTGGTGATACAAATAATAGTCCTATGGGTAATAAAAATGTGGAACAAGTTCCAATAGATGATAATATAATAAATAATCAACCTGAAAATAGTGTTAGTGGATTTTCAGGTTCACAACAAATGTATGCTAATTTAAATAATGATTTAAATAATTTTTAAATTAAACTTAAAAAAAATTTATTATAACTATTTAATGAGTGAATTAATTGAAATTTATAAAAATGAATTAGAACAATTAAAATTAGAAATTAATAAGTTAACTACAAAAAATACAGAATTTTACAAGAAAAATAAGAATCTAAAAAGAAATATACTAAGATTAAAGAAAAAATTGACTATATTAACAAACCCAATAATATTACCAAGCGACGAACAAATCTATGATAATTGGGATTATTTAGATAATTTGAATAAATAAGTTAGTCATTTATTAGATTATTATGGACATCGTACATCGTATTTTCATATATATTTTCATTTACAGTATCGTCATCCATGTTTATAATTTTAAATTGTTTGCGTGTTACTGTATATTGTATTAATGCTATTATATAAGTAACTGTATTTACACCATTTAGTATTAAAGAATAAATATAATAATACCATATTGAATTATTGTATATATTACACATATTTGATATGTAAATAATATTGTATGATTTGTATATAAATAATGATAATGTTGTATTAAAAACAACATATTTATATTTTTTTATACATGCTAAACACAGCATAGAATTTATCATTGTTATAAAGGATAAAAACAACATTTGTCTACAATTTAATATATCTAAACTTTTATTATCAAGATTTTTATTTAAATAATATGAAAACATTATTATACCTGGAATACAGATTGTTCCATTAAAAATATACAGACAAATATTTAATAGTGTATTTGACATAGATATACACTTAAATTACTTTTAAATTACACTTAAATTACTTTTAAATTACTTTTAATTTAAATTTGATACAAATTTACTAACATTGTATGCTACAAACGATGCTACTCCACCATACAGGGATGTACTAGCTCCTGATATATACCATATTTCTTTTGTATATTTAGATTTAATAACTCCTAAAATAAACAATGCTATAATAATTGATATATACGTACTAACATATATATTTTTAACATTCATTAAGGTTATTAAATAATATAGTATAAGTGGAATACATCCAAATGATACAAATGATAAAAACATGACAAATCCATTTTTAATAGGATTTATATCGCGATTTTCTCTATATTTCATATCTGCCTTAACACTAACATATTCACCAGTACCCATAGATATAGCATCAGACAGTATAGCTGCGATACCTATTATGAAAATATATTTAGAATTTAGATTTGAACCTTCAATACCAGATATTATATTAAATATAGTAATAATACCATCAATACCACCCATCATTAAGGTTCTTAATAGCACCATTACTAATTACATTTATAATAATTTATATTAAAACAATTATGGACCAGATTTATATCCAACTCCAAAAAATTTAATGGTTAATTTATAAAACCATATAGAATTCAATATTACAAATGGAAATACTAATACAAAATAATAATTATAGCTACTAATTAATATAGAATATGATACATAAACCATATTTATTATTCTAAATATCAAGAATGATATCCAAAATAATGTTGTATAGATAGTTGAATCTTTGATATACTTATGATGTCCAAACCAACGTGTATTTAAGAAAATAGTACTTGATTCACTCATCATACCATATGCATAATATATTGGTTCAAGATACAAATTATAACTACAATACCCCGCAAGTAAGAAAAATACATGATGAACCATCATTTCTAATATATCATTATTTGAAACTTTATTAGTAACGTATAATACAATATCTGTTGATGTATATACTGCGTTATAAATTATAAAATATTGAAATAAATTTATATTTATCATATTTAGAATATAAAACCCTCCACCTATAACTGACACTATAGCATTACTAAAACTAGCAACACGTGATGTAAATTCATAGTCATTGTAAAATATATTAAGACCAAATACTAAAAAACTATTATAAATAAAAATTAATAATAACATTTAATTATTTAATTTAAATTACATTAATTATCTTTAAATGAATAAAATTATTTTCTACTATTATATTATAATGGTTAAGAATGCTAGTGGTAAGGATGGATACAGATCATTCACTGTAATTGATGTTGGAAAACATGGAGCTTGTAAAACTAAATTTCATGGTGGAAAATATATTTCAAAAACCCCGGTTTCTGCCGCTAAAAAGGCTTTCAATGAATTATGTCGTGTTAAAAAAATTAGAGGTGTATGTACATTAGAAATTACAGTAAAAGAAACCACTAAAAACTCAAAAGAAAAAGAATATACATACAAACTCCACAGAAAGAAATTGAAAAATCCAATTATCAGAAAACCATCTGGTTCAAATTCAGAATATGTTATTGAATATGGTGTTGAAGCGAAATCTAGCCCTAAATCAGCTAAATGTAAACAAAAAAAACAAACACGTGGTAGAATGAAAAAACGAACAGCACGAAAAACAAAAAAAAGCGCTAACAATGTAAGAAAAATGAAAGGTGGATGGTGGTAAATACTATATAACACATTATTGTGGAGATGTCATATGATGACTAACGTGTTTGTTAATTTCTACAAATGTCATATTTGATGGTTTCTTAATTCCAAAAATTTTAGATAATTCTTTGTTTGGTAAAAATTTGCGCCGATCTTCTTGAATTTGTAAATTCTTTTCTTTAATATATCCAGAAATACTTTTCATAACTTCTGCTTTAGTCAATTGAGTACCATGACCTAACGCCAAAAATTTTTCAAGTTGAGTACTCAAGTTCATCTTAACCTGTGGTCGTTTAACTTTATTTTTACTACTCTTTTCAGTTTGCTTTACAATCTTATACAATCCCTTGAGTTCGTCTTGAAGACCGCGTGTGGTTTTAGACATTTCAGTAATTTGTGTAGTCAAGGATTTAAAACCAAGATCAATAGTTTCGAGAACGTTTGTATTATCAGTCATTTTATACCTAATCTATTATTAAAAACTTTAAGTAATTTTTATTTTATCTTTATTTATTACATATTTTTCAATTTGTTGTTTAAAATCTAATAGTTTATCATTGTAATACAGTAAAACTTCTTTTACTATATTATTACTAGATTGTATGTCATCATCATCAAAAAAAGGTAATGTTATAGTAATATTTAAATTATTTATAGTAAGAAAATCAATCAAATCTATACCCTTTTGTAAATCCCCTAAATAAGGAGACATTAATACATCATCTTTATTAGTATTAAAGGTATTTATGATTTTAATACGTTCATCTTTTATAAATAAGCCACCATTAAAAATTAAAATAGCATCTTGTATATCACCATTACTTCTTTTTACTGTATATTTTTTTTTTATATCTAAATCTGTAAATTTAAAAGATATTATAGATTCATTAATCATAAATTCTATATTAGTACAATCAAATAACACTCTATTTTTATTATGATAAAATACTATACCTGCAGGTATATTATACCTATTTTGAATACCATATAAATATTGACTTTTGAATTCTACATCATAATCAGAATAAATACAATTATCATACATATCAGTTCCCATAAATCGTGAGGTAAAACACATTCCAATCAACACTGACTTTATTTGATCTATTATTGTTTGACATGAATCTAATACAATTGTATTTCTTCGTCCAGAAATTATTTTACTTATATTAGATTCACCTACATGTATGTTATTATTTTTATCTTTTTCGACAATAATTTCACCTGCTAAATAATTATCTGTAATGATTATTGAAGCTTTAGACATATTTATAACTAAATATTAATTTATACTTAAATAATTTTATGAATTATACTTAAAATAATTATATTCTATTTAAAATAATAATAAAAGTTTTTTTATAAAATTAATATAGACATGAATATATTTTCAGATTTATCGTCCCAATCTTTTCCATTGAAAGATTATATAGTTGATAAAAAACGTATCGGTAAAGGTTCCTTTTCTACTATATATAGATGTAAAAATATCCATAATGATAAAACATACGCTTTAAAAGAAATTTTAATAGAAAAGAATAAAAATAAATTGAATATTAAAAGAGAATTTGAAATTATGAGAAAACTAAATCATAAAAATATTGTAAAAATTCATGATGTTATTATTGATACGCATTTAAGTAATATATATTTTATTATGGATTATTATGAATATGGCGATTTATCTAACTTTTTAAATAAACAACCCTTAAAAGAAAAATTTACACGAAAATATATGAAACAATTATCAAATGGATTAGAATATTTACTAGAAAATAAAATATTACATCGTGATTTAAAACCACAAAATATATTATTATCTAAAAATTATGATATCAAAATTACAGACTTTGGATTCGCCACCTATTATAATCAAAATACAATCATAAATACATTATGTGGTAGTCCTATGTATATGGCACCAGAAATAATCACAAAAAATGGTTATGATTATAAATCTGATTTATGGTCTGTTGGTATTATTTTGTATGAAATGGTTCATGGTTATACGCCATTTAATGTTAACAATTTTTTAGATTTAGTATTAGAAATAAAGAAAAAAAATATTGTAATAAATGTTAACATAAGCCCACAATGTGCTGATTTAATAACAAATTTATGTGTTACAAATCCAAAAAAAAGAATAAGTTGGAAGTCTTTTTTTCATCATTGTTGGTTTAACAATGATGAACTAAATGATGATGAAAACCAATTAATGGATATAAATTTTAACAGTATCCCAAATTTAAATAACTTTAACACAAATGAAAAACAATTTTGTTCATTTACCCACAAAAGTATAACTGAACCAAATAATTCATCCGATATTGAATTTAATTTTTTAGATGAATTATCTAGTAGTAGTAGTGATGATTATATTTCGGCCGATGATAGTATTGAATCTGAACAAATAAATGAATCTGAACAAATAAATGAAGATAAACTAATAAATGAATCTGAAAAAGCTAAACCAATTAATATTGAAAAAGCTAAACCAATATATAATACATTTAATGATTTTGAATTCATTAACAGCAATAAAACAAGCGATTTTGTTTTTATAAATTCTAAAGATTTAAATACAGTAAGCTTACCTGATGCTAAAAGAAAAACATTAAGTGAAAGTTTCCGAGAATATTTATATTCGTCAATCAAAATTATAAAACATTCTTATGATTATATAAGTAATAACTCAATTTAACATGGTGGTTTCAACCCCCAAAAATTATCTGGCATTTTCGAAGGTTTTATATTAAAAGATGGATATGCACTGTCTCTTAATATTTGTTCTTGTGTTCTAATTGTTAATTCATTATTCTGATAAAACATAACATCATGTCTATAATTTTTTATAGGTGGTAATGGATGTGTTAATGATTTGTATGGTAATGGATTCCCTAATTTAACTACTTGTACCGTTGATTTTATATCTGGGTCACATACTTTAATATAGACTTGAGGATGAACTAAAACACTACCAAGTCCAACATAATAACTATTTGGATAAAATAATTTGAATTCAAATGATTTTCCAGTTGTTATTAAACTACCAACATTTACCATATCTGAAAAAGCTTGGTCAGGTGAAGAAAAAGGTAGGCCTGATCCACTCACCGAATATATTTTATCTGCTGGGTTTGCAGCCCAATAGACAAGTTTGACATTTGACTTTGCAAGTTTTAAATTTCCTTTAACTATTATATTTCCATTTTGATTTGTTTCAATCACAGCATTACAAAAATCATCATCAAAATGTAATTTTTTCCAATCGTAATTCATATAATATACTATTATAAAAAAATATAACTTAATTTGTATTAATAAACATACTATAATTATTATTTGAACAAACATTATCATCTCTAATTTCTTGATTTAATATTGGATCTAATAATTTATTTGAACCTTTAGTAACATATTCACGTCCTTGTCCAATACCATTTTCATTCACTAACACTCTTTTACAATTATGCTCATCGCATACTACACGTGTTTGTTCAGGTAACATAGTTCCAATTTCATATGGTTTTTTACAATTATAAAGGCCATTTTTAAGAAACATGTATTCATTATTTTTTCCCATAATAGATTCAGCATTACGGCTTAAAAACATCCTATAATTATGCATATTTGCCACTTTATTATTACTTAAAATATGTTCATTTATTTCATTATTTGGACGATAATCAGTAAATGTACGCCCATCAGACATTTTAGCTACAGAATTAAAAAACTTATTATTAGATGCTTTATAACAATTCATTATAATAATACAATATATAAAAATAAAAAATCTAAATAAAATTATTTTTAAAATTATCGTTATATAACATTTTCTTTATACTATCACTGTTATTTATTAAACATAATTTATAATTATAATTATTAGGGCTATTACATGATAGCTTTTTTAAACCGTTGTTGGTTTCATTAATTGAACGATAATCGGTAAAACATCGCCCATCATTCATCAAATATGGCTCTTTAACTAAATTGTCTGTATTCATATAATATACATAAATATTTTTATTACAAATCTACAAATTATATATATGTTTAACTTTTTTAATTAAATCTGGTTTTCTTTCTTTACTTTTAATAGAAACATTATGTTTCTTTGCTATTTCTTGTAACTCCTTAACAGTCATTTTTTCTATATCTATTAATGATGTATTATACATATCATCTTTTTTCAAATCAGATAAAACATTTTCAGCTGAGGGTTCATCATAGTCAATTCCATCAATATGGGTTAAATCTTTAATAGTTGGTAAATTATTAATACTTAAATCTCCAAAATCGTCTGTGTGTATTTGTCCGTCAACATCTAATAACTCCTCATATACTAATTCTTCTCCATCATTTAATTGTTCTGAATAATCTTCAACATGCTCTGGTGGGTCGTTATCTAAAGCCACTTGTTCTGAATAATCTTCAACATGCTCTAATGGGTCGTTATCTAAAGCCACTTGTTTTGAATAATCTTCAACATGCTCTAATGGGTCGTTATCTAAAGCCACTTGTTCTGAATAATCTTCAACATGCTCTAATGGGTCGTTATCTAAAGC
>Ga0209534_10004882_pt1 | contig 12119 bp, 10 predicted proteins | sample COG_07_FD_184751 | JGI IMG/M metagenome (GOLD analysis project Ga0209534, IMG submission 184751) | Pelagic Microbial community sample from North Sea - COGITO 998_met_07 (SPAdes) (version 2) | ecosystem: Environmental > Aquatic > Marine > Neritic zone/Coastal water | place: Helgoland, sampling... | reverse complement strand
TAAGTTTAAAGAAGCAAATGACCAATTAAATGCCAAGCAAGTTATTGAAAAAAGTTTAGGTAATAAATTTGTCGTAGCACTCAATCTTATATCCAACTCACCTGATTGGCTATCCAATCTTGGTGCACTACCCATGTATCTTGGCTTAGACCTTAGAGGTGGAGTTCATTTTCTAATGCAACTTGATTTATCAAAACTTTCAGAAAAAAAGAATGACGGTTTTTTAGTAAACGTTAGAAAAGAATTGCAAAAAGAAAATATTAAATACTATGATTCAAAAGTCATTAATAATTATGTTCAATTAAAGTTCAAATCAGAAGACGAATTAAATCAAGCAAAAAATATTATAAGGGCTCAAGGTTCGGGTCGTTCAATTTTTGGAGGCAACTCCCCTGCAAAAGAGACTGAAGCATTTAATTTTTCACAAATTAAAAGTAACAATGAGTTCATCTTGAAAATTAAAAATAATCAATATACTGATGAAGAGAATGTAAACTTTGCTCTAAAACAAAACCTTGAAACCTTACATAATAGAGTCAATGAGTTGGGTGTTGCTGAACCAATAATCCAACAACAAGGTAAGGATCGAATTGTTGTCCAACTACCAGGCGTTCAAGATACTGCAAAAGCGAAGGAAATTATTGGCAGAACCGCCATTTTAGAGATGAGAATGGTGGATGAAGAAAGATCAGATCCAGCTACCATAGAGAAGGCGGAGAATGGACAGCTACCTCCTGGTACTGAACTCTATTATGATCGCTCTGGAAATCCTCTCTTAGTAAAAAAAGAAGTAATTTTAACTGGAGAGAGATTAGAAGACGCTTCACCTGGCGTGGATCAAATGACAGGTCAGTCTGTTGTATATCTTGATTTAGATTCCGTAGGCACCAATATTTTTAAAGAAGTAACCCGAAAAAATATTGGTAAAAGAATCGCATTATTGCTTATTGAAAAAAATTATACTGAAGTAATTACAGCACCAAAAATTAAAAGTGAGATTGGTGGAGGTAATGTGATGATTACTGGTATGGCAAATGCCCAAGAATCAACTGACATCTCATTACTCTTAAGAGCAGGGTCACTTTCTGTCCCAATGGAAATAGTAGAAGAAAGAACGGTTGGGCCAAGTATGGGTAAAGAGAATATTGCCCGCGGTGTTAATTCGACGATGTGGGGCTTTGCAGCTATCGTTATTTTGATGGTCGCCTACTACATGTTTTTTGGTGTTGTTTCTGTGATTGGCTTATCAGTAAATTTATTATTTTTAACTGCCTTATTATCTGCCCTTCAAGCTACATTAACATTGCCTGGGCTTGCTGCAATTGCTATCACAATTGGTATGGCGATTGATGCTAACGTCCTAATTAACGAGCGTATAAGAGATGAGATTAGAAATGGTATGCCCCCTCAAAAAAGTATAAGTCAAGGCTACGATAAAGCATGGGGGACAATCCTTGATTCAAATATTACGACTATGATCGCTGGGCTTGCCTTGTTTATGTTTGGCTCTGGCCCAATTAAGGGGTTTGCTGTAGTTCTTGTACTTGGTATCTTAACCTCGGTATATAGTGCTATCTTTGTCTCCAGAGGGATCGTAAATTATATTTATGGGAATAAAAGAACAATTAAAAAAATCTCTATCGGAGAGATTTTCAAAGTAGAAAATAATTAAATTATGGAAATTTTTAGAGTAAAAACAGATATTCCTTTCATGAAATTTAGAAAAATTTCTGCAATTATTTCTACCTCAATATTTATTGCTTCAATTTTATTCTTGGTCACTCGAGGATTGAATTTAGGTGTCGATTTTACTGGTGGCACCCTAATGGAAGTTAGTTATCCGCAAGCAGCAAACCTTGAAGAAATTCGTTCGACACTTAAAAAAATTGATCTGCCAGAGGCACAAGTACAAAATTTCGGAACGAGTAGTGACGTTTTAATCAGACTTCCGGTAGTAGAAAATTTATCACTTGCGGACCTGTCGGAAAAAATTGCTTTGACATTAAAGGAATCAGACTCAGCAATGAAAATTGAGAGGGTTGAGTCAGTTGGCTCCCAAGTTGGTGATGAACTCTATGAAGACGGGGCCTTAGCCATACTATTTGTTGGCATAGGAATCATGCTCTATCTATGGCTTCGGTTTGAGTGGAGATTTGCTGTTGCTGCAATCGTCGCTAACATGCATGATGTTGTTATAATACTTGGCTTCTTTGCATTTTTTCAATGGGAATTTAACCTCACTGTTCTAGCAGCTGTACTAGCAGTTTTAGGATACTCGGTTAATGAGTCTGTTGTTGTATTCGATCGAGTCAGGGAGAATTTTCGGATCATGCGAAAGTCTTCAGTTATTGAAGTTGTTAACAACGCAATTACACGAACAATGTCTCGAACTATAATGACACACCTGTCTACCCAAACAGTTGTTATATGTATGTTAATTTTTGGTGGGGAAATCTTACATAACTTTTCAATTGCATTAACAATCGGGATTTTATTTGGTATCTATTCTTCAATTATGGTAGGTTGCCCACTAGCAATCTGGCTCGGAACTAATCAATCTAATCTCGCAGTTATCGATGTTAAAGCAGAAAAATAAACAAATTTTCGTATGGATTTTAATTTAAATTTTCAGCTAGTTCTTTTAGCTGTTCTTTTGGTGCTATCTGCATTCTTTGCTATTTCTGAAACTAGCTTAATGTCTGTCAATAGGTACAGGCTTAAACATCTCAGCAAACAAGGTAATGTCGGAGCAAAGCTGGCCATCAAACTTCTTAACGAAACAGATAAGTTACTTAGTGTTATTTTACTCTGTAATAACTTCGCAAATGCAGCAGCAGCGGCACTTGTTACACTGATTGTTGTAGAATTTTTTGGTACACAAGAAAGTATAATCTTTATTGGAACAATCATTACTACATTTATGATTGTCATTTTTAGTGAAATTTCTCCAAAGGTAATTGGAGCAGCCCATCCGGAAAAGTTAGCGCCTTATTGTAGTTTCATTCTCTATCCGCTCCTAAAAGTTTTTTATCCTATTGTTTTATTTTTGAATTTTTTTGTTCTTGGGTTTTTAAAGCTCGTGAACATCAAAACAAATTTTAATCAAAAAGACTTGATAAATATGGATGAGTTGAAAAGCATCATTAGTGAGTCTGGTACATTTATTCCTCAAAAAAATAAATCAATTTTCTTAAATTTAATAGATTTAAATAAAGTAACAATTGATGAGGTAATGATGCCGCATACAAACGTAGAATCTGTTTACCTTAAACAACCTATAGATGAAATACTTGAAAAAGTTATAAATTCTAATTATCGTCAGATGGTCGTAAAAGATAATGATGAAATTATTGGTGTAATCGATTCGAAAAAATTACTAAAGCTGATAATTAAAGAACAAAATATTGAAATCACGCATGAATCCCTAAAAGAATTAATAGAGCCCCCTTATTTTATTCCCTCTGGAACTACTATTTATAAGCAAATTCAATATTTTCAAGATAACCAAGAAAAAAAAGGGTTTATTGTGAATGAGTATGGTGATTTCTTAGGGTTGGTCTCTTTAGAGGATTTACTTGAGGAAATTATTGGAGAATTTAATAAAGATATACCCTCCAAACTCTCAAAAATTGTAAGTGAAGATGATGGATGGATTGTTGATGGGGCAATCTCAATTAGAGATCTTAATAAAAAACTGAACCTAAAGTTGCCTACTAGTGGTCCTATAACATTAAGCGGTCTTATTATTGAGTTTTTGGAAAATATTCCAGAAATCAATACAAGCTTTAAAATGCATGAAACAAAATTTGAGATCATCAATATATATGAGCAAACTATTAAAAAAATTAAGATTTATAAATAACATTTAAAAATAATTGTATGAATATGAAACCAGACCAGCTTGAAGACACTATAGTAAAAGAATCTCAAGTTAAACCGAAACTTCCTAAGAATTATAAAGTCATATTATTAAATGATGATTACACCCCTATGGAATTCGTGGTAGACGTCATTCAAAAAGTTTTTAAAAAGTCATATGATGAAGCAACAAAAATAATGCTTCAAATACATACCGAAGGTATAGGCATATGTGGTATTTTTCCATTAGAAATTGCAGAGACTAAAATGAATCAAGTACTAAATTTATCAAAAGAGTCCCAGCACCCCTTGCAATGTATTATAGAAAAGATATAGTTAAATTATGATTGCACAAGAATTAGAAGTTAGTTTACATATGGCATTTATGGATGCTCGTCAGAAGCGTCATGAGTTAATTACTGTCGAACATTTGTTATTGGCTATGTTAGATAATCCATCCGCCTCAGAGGTACTGAGTTCTTGTGGTGCCAATCTTGATAAACTCAGAGAGGATGTTGTTGGTCATATTGAAGAACATACACCTAAGGTTGGAGGTAAGGATGACGTAGATACTCAACCAACTTTAGGTTTTCAAAGAGTAATTCAAAGAGCGATGTTGCATGTTCAATCGTCAGGAAAAAAAGAAGTGACGGGAGCAAACGTTTTAGTTGCTATTTTTGGTGAAAAAGACTCCCATGCAGTTTACTTCCTTCACCAACAAGGTATCGCTAGATTAGATGTTGTTAATTTTATCGCCCATGGTATTGCCAAGACGACTGAAAATAATCAAAAAGAACAGACTCAAGAGACAACCGGAGCTAATACCAAAACAAGTAAAGGCCTAGAAACTTATGCAGTAAATTTAAATAAGCTTGTCAGTGAAGGTAAAATTGACCCATTAATTGGTAGAGAAACCGAAGTTGAAAGAGTTGTTCAAATTCTTTGTAGAAGAAGAAAAAATAATCCACTACTTGTTGGTGAGGCAGGTGTAGGGAAAACTGCAATTGCTGAGGGTTTGGCTAAAAAAATTGTAGATAAAAATATTCCAGCAGTTTTAGAAAATATGACTATATATTCACTTGACCTTGGTGCACTTATTGCTGGCACCAAATATCGCGGAGATTTTGAGCAAAGACTTAAAACAGTCATAAAACAGCTTGGTGAGCAAAAAAATTCTATATTATTCATTGATGAAATTCACACAATTATTGGCGCAGGATCTGCAAGTGGTGGAACACTAGATGCATCAAATATTTTAAAGCCTGCTTTAGCAAGAGGAAATGTTAAATGCATAGGTGCAACAACTTATCAAGAATTTAGATCGGTATTTGAAAAGGATCATGCATTAACGAGAAGATTCCAAAAAATAGATGTTGAAGAGCCGACAGTAAAAAATACTATAGAAATTCTTAAAGGTCTAAAAAATCATTTTGAAAGCCATCATAATGTTAAGTTTACAAATAATGCATTGATAAGTGCAGCCGAATTATCTGCAAAATTTTTAAATGATAGACGCCTACCTGACAAAGCAATTGATATTATTGATGAGGCAGGTGCTGCGCAAAGAATTTTGCCAAAGTCAAAACAAAAAAAGAATATTGGTTCAAAAGAAATTGAAGATGTAATCGCCAAGATTGCTCGAATACCAGCTAAAAATATAAATAAAGATGATCGAAGTTCCCTAAAAAATCTTGAGAGAGATTTGAAAGCAGTGATATTTGGCCAAGACAAAGCTATTGAAACATTATCTAATGCAATAAAAATGTCACGAAGTGGGATTGGTCCAGTAGATAGGCCGATTGGTAGCTTTCTCTTTAGTGGTCCAACCGGCGTTGGTAAGACTGAGGTCGCACGTCAGCTAGCATATACACTTGGTATAGAACTAATACGGATTGATATGAGTGAATATATGGAGCGTCATTCTGTTTCCAAGTTGATAGGAGCTCCTCCGGGTTATGTTGGTTACGATCAAGGTGGAATCTTAACAGAACAGATTAATAAAAATCCTTACTCTGTATTATTGCTTGATGAGATTGAGAAAGCGAACCCTGATATTTTTAATATTCTCCTTCAGGTCATGGATAACGGTATATTGACTGATAGTAATGGTCGTAAGACTGATTTCAGGAATGTCACTGTCATTATGACGACCAATGCTGGTGCCCAAGCTTTATCCAAGTCAAATTTTGGCTTTACGCAAACAAAAGATATTAGCGATGAAAATAGTGAGATTAAAAAAGCCTTCTCACCGGAATTCAGAAATAGATTAGACGCAACAGTATCATTTGCCCCCTTAGACAATAAAATTATTCTAAAAGTTGTCGATAAATTTTTAATTCAACTAGAAACGCAACTACATGATAAAAAAGTTGATGCCTCATTCACACAAGATTTAAAAGATTATCTAGCAAAATCGGGTTTTGATGAGCAAATGGGTGCAAGACCAATGGCTAGACTTATTCAAGATACTATAAGAAAAGCACTTGCTGATGAGCTGCTATTTGGCAAGTTGGTTAACGGCGGTGAAGTTGAAATTGATATTGATGCTAAGGAAGAAATTGTTCTTAATATCAAAGAAAATGAGAAAGCTTCCGTTTAAATTATAGGCTTCTTCATTATCTGAGTAAATAAATCTGAGATACTTATCCTCTCTACCCATTTCTTTAAATTAATGTAAGAAGTTTCGTCAATCCATTTTAGGTCTACGTTAAAAAACTGTCTTATAAATGGAAAAATAGCCATATCTAAATAACCGAACTTATTTGATAATAAATATTCCTGTTTTTCTAATCTTTCATCAATATTTTTAATATAAACTTCGCATTCTTTTCTATACTTAGCCTTTAAGGAAGTTTTCTCATTGCTTGTATATTTATATAGATCTAATTTATTTTTGAACTCACCATCGTTAATTTTTATCATACTTTTAATTATTGCCAAATCGTAAGGATTTATTTTTATGGAGTTATTATTTTTTTGTTCCGTTGCCCAATTCATAATATCCATACTTTCATCAAGAACCAAACCTTTGTAAACAAAAACTGGAACCGTCCCCTTAGGGCTAATTTCAATCATTTTTTTTGGCTTATCTTTAAGGGATATCTCAAATATATCAAAATCAACTCCGCATGATAATAACGCCATGCGAGCTCTCATGGCGTATGGGCATCTTCTGTAGGAGAATAATAAGGGTTTGTCCTGTCTTAATTTATCTAATTGCCTTACGTAATTCATTGACAAGTCCGTGTCCCCTAAAAATAAGTCCCGAGTAAATTTGAATTAATGATGCTCCATTTTTTATTTTTTCAATGCCATCCTCCGCAGTAATTATTCCGCCTACTCCGATAATAGGTATTTTTCCATCTAGACATTTATTAAGATGTTTAATTACATTCGTAGATTTCTTATTTAATGGAGCTCCTGATAATCCACCTTCCTCCATCGCATATTTGGAGTTTAAAATTCCCTTTCTATCAATTGTGGTGTTGGTTGCAATAACCCCGTCTACTTTATATTTTAGAAGTAATTTTGCTATCGAATCTAATTGCTTTCTTGAGTTATCTGGAGAAACCTTGACTACAAAAGGAACTAATTTTTTAAACTTTTTATGAAGTATTTTTTGTTGATTCTTTAATGCTTTTAATAATATTTCGAGATATTTATCACTTTGCAAATGACGTAAATTTTTTGTGTTGGGAGATGATATATTTATCGCAATATATCCTGCATACCGATATGCCTTCCTGAAACAGGTTAAATAATCCTCAACCGCTCTGTCTATAGGTGTGTCAAAATTTTTTCCGATATTAATGCCCAAAACACCTTTAAACTTTGCTTTTTTTATATTTTTAATAAATTGGTCAATGCCAACATTATTAAAACCAAATCTATTAATAATACCTTCATCTTTAATCAACCTAAAAGAACGTGGTTTACTATTTCCCGGCTGACTTCTGGGTGTAACAGTTCCCACTTCGATAAACCCAAATCCTAGTTTTGAAAGGGCAGTTATGTACTCTGCATTTTTATCTAATCCCGCTGCAAGCCCAACTCTATTTGGAAATTTTAGACCCATTATCATGATTGGTTTAGAGGTTATATTTTTCCTTCTTATCAATCCAAGAAAACAGGCAAGCTTCAATCCTTTCATAGATATATGGTGGGCTAATTCTGGGTTTAATAAAAACAAAAAGGATCTAATAAATCTATACATATTATTTTAATATTTTATGTTGAAATCCATTCTAATCCTAAAACCTGATCAATTACACCGACATTTGAACTATGTTTATCCACTATCTCAAATATCATTTTTTTAACAAGCTCTATTTTATTATTTTTTTCACTAAGATGAGCAGCTATCACCCATCTTAATTCTGGATGACTAATAGATGACAAAAGTTTTAACGATTCTTTATTTTCAAGATGCCCATATTGTCCATTAATTCTTTTTTTTAGTGATGCAGGATAATCAGAATCATTAAGCATCTCCTCGTCATGATTAAATTCAAGTACGAGAAGATTTATCCTTGATAATTTTTGTACGACATGTTTAGTAATTTTTCCTAAATCAGTCATAATTGCGATACTTTTGTCCATACTATCAAATCTATACTGAAGTGGCTCTCTGGCATCATGCGGGACTGGCACAGGTGAAACTGAAATATCATCGATCATGAACGAATCAAAGTTATTGATTATTTCAAATTTTATTTTGTATCCATCATTAATTTTTTTATGGCTCATTTGATAAGTACCGTAACTCAAATAAATTGGTATTTGAAACTTGTTTGCCAAACTAAACGCACCCTTAATATGGTCCTCATGCTCATGAGTTAGTAGTATCGCTTTGATTTCGCTAGGATTTATTTGGTATTTTTCTAATCTATCAATTGTTTCCTTCAATCCGAATCCACAATCAATCATCAAAATAGTTTGATTGTTTTTAACAATAAAGGAATTTCCCGAACTTCCACTACCTAATGAACAAAACTCCATTTATTTTAAATAATCATAAAGAATATTTAAGATTGAATTTGCCGTTGGGGAATTATTTTTTGTGCCATCCGGATTCTCAATTGAGACGTATGTCCCACCATCTGCCTCATTTAATTTAACTAGATAACTTTTTGCCTCTGGTTCTTTGTCGCATTCATCACTAAACATGCAATCTAAATCAAATTTATATCCAGGTCCTTCATTTTTATTTGCTCCACCTTTGTTAAGTGCTCTTGCAGCATCAACATCAGCCGGCCCTTCATCTTCCTTCTTCTTAGCTCTTCGACCCTTATTTCTGATATCTCCATCTTTATTTCCTGTTTCTTCCTCAGCCATTTCTTCTGCCTCAGCTTCATCATCACTCCAAAAATCAATTGAATCTAACCACCCCTCTTCCTCTTTCGCTTTTTTATCTGCTTCACCAACATCTAAATCAGTATAGGTTACATAATAAAGTCCTTTACTTCGATCTCTATCCTCTGTTAAAAATCCTATCATATCTAATGCTATAGAGACCCTTCTCCAAGAGCGATCAAAAGGTTCATAAAGCTCAATGGACCTACCATTATTATTTACCAGCTTTGCCTTAACAATAACTTGAGGTTTTTCAATTGTTTTTTTAGCTTCTAAATCTTGCATTCCTAAGAAGACTAATAATCTTCGCATTATCTCTGCATTAATCTGAACGTCAACTTCTGTTAACTCTATATCTCCAGATGGAACAGGTTCTTTTTTTTCTTCATCCGATTTATATTCAGGAATTTTATAAGCTGTGGATGGGTTGTATGTACCCTCCAGAGCACGTGCGATTGCTTGCTGAGCTTCAGTATTAACCCCGTCTCTATTACGGTGAGAGATATATATTTCAGTCGAATTTGCCTGAGAACCTTTTTCAAGCCTTGTCCTAAACTTCGTTTTTTCATCGTCCCCCGAAAGTGAGTCAAGCCATGAATCGAATGTATCAGCAATACCCAATTCTTCTTCAATGTTTTCAGGTGTAGTCCACTCTGTTTCCATAATCCCTAATCTGCGATTGGTCTTTTTCATATTGAAACCTTGCTCGTACCAAAAATCTTCCAAATGAGGCCAAATTTTGTCAGGGCTTTTATTCACAATAAGCCATCTAAAGTTTCCAGACTTAACTAATTTTATGCCGTCTGGATCTTTTAAGAGCTCAACTTTTTCTATTGTTTTATTTCTTTGATTCTCAAAATCTGTATAGGAAGTCGCTGCCCCTGGAACATTGTAAGTGTCAGAAGTTTCGTATTCTGATAAGTCGGGTGGTAATTGAAGTTTTTCTGCTTTTGATGAATTTACGTAATCTGGCGCTGTTACCTCGTTAAACTTATCTGTAAGAGGTTTAAAAGAACATGAGCATAAAATTAAAGCTAAGATTGGCAGGCCAATAAGCTTCTTCATAGGGTTGCCTCGTAAGCTGTAATTAGTTTTTGATGATATTTTTCATCAAGAGTAACTAATGGAAGTCTTATTTTTGAATTAATTTTTCCTAAATAGCTGAGTAACCACTTAACTGGAATGGGGTTCGATTCGACAAACATAGCACTATGTAATGGCTCCAATTTTTTATTAATTTTTTTTGCTTCCTCATACTTTTGGTTAAGCATATTTTTACAAATATTATGCATTAAATCAGGTCGGACATTTGCTGTAACCGAAATTGTTCCTTTACCTCCATGCCTCATATATTCTAAAAAAGTTGTGTCATCTCCACTAAGAAATAAAAAATCTTCATCTACATTTTTTTTTAGGTCATCTAGTCTATCAATTTCTCCTGTTGCATCTTTTATGCCAATAATATTTTTAAGAAGACTCAATTCTGTGACCGTTTTGTTATCAATATCTACACCCGTTCGACATGGGACGTTATACAAAATTTGTGGGATATCGACACTGTCATTAATGGCCTTAAAGTGCTCGTACATCCCCCTTTGATTCGGTTTATTGTAATAAGGTGTGATAAGCAAACACGCATCAGCGCCTAAATCTTTTGATTTTTTTGTTAAGAATATTGCTTCTTTTGTGGAGTTTGCTCCTGAACCGGCAATAACAGGGATTCTTCCATCGATATGCTTGACAGCTTCTTTGATAAGATATGTATGTTCATCAACATCTATAGTGGGAGCTTCACCACTTGTCCCTACAACAACAACGCCATCACTTTTACATTCTATATGATAGTCTAAAAGCCCTTTTAAGCTTTTAATATCTAATGAACCATCAGAGTTCATAGGTGTAACAATGGCTACCATACTTCCTTGAAACATAATTTTCCTAAATCAATTTTATAAAGTTTTATAATAAAACAAAATAAACGTATTCAATGCATCTAAAAAATTAGTCTTTGATGCAATTATAGTCACTTTGGCTCTTAAATTACAGTTGAAAATTATTTTTCAACGAAAGCGTGTTCAATCACATAATCACCTGGCTCCCCAATGCGTGGGGATACTTTAAAATTCATTGAGTCTAGGAGGTCTTGTGTATCTTTTAGCATTTCTGAGCTACCGCATATCATCGCCCTATCATCTGCTGGATTCATTTTTTCCAATCCAATATCTTTGAATAACTTACCTGATTTAATTAGGTCAGTTAATCTCCCCTCGTTTTTGAATGCTTCCCGGGTAACCGTTGGGTAATAAATTAATTTATTTTTAACTTCGTCACCAAAGAACTCATTTTTGGGTAATTCATTTTCTATAAAATCTTTATAGGCTAAATCATCGACTTTTCTCACCCCATGAATCAAGATAACTTTTTCAAATCTGTCGTAAACCTCAATGTCCTGAATCAAACTCATATAGGGCGCAAGGCCTGTACCTGTTGAAAATAAATAAAGATTTTTTGCGGGCTTGAGATCATGAATGACAAGTGTTCCCGTTGGTTTTCTGCTAACAAGGATCTCATCGCCTACTTTGATATGTTGTAGCCTTGAGGTTAGTGGGCCATCTTGTACCTTTATACTTAAGAACTCAAGGTGTTCATCGTAATTTGGGCTAGCAACACTATAAGCGCGTGCTAGAGGCCTTCCATCAACCTCTAGACCGATCATTACAAATTGTCCATTTTCAAATCTCAATCCATCTTGACGAGTTGTCTTAAAACTAAACAAAGTATCATTCCAGTGATTAACACTTAATACTTTTTCTGTTGAATATTTACTGTTATTACTCATTTATTAATTACTTTCATTAAATTTATTCTTTAATTAATTTATTAATTTCTGGAATTGCATCAAATAAATC
>Ga0209534_10004876_pt1 | contig 12127 bp, 10 predicted proteins | sample COG_07_FD_184751 | JGI IMG/M metagenome (GOLD analysis project Ga0209534, IMG submission 184751) | Pelagic Microbial community sample from North Sea - COGITO 998_met_07 (SPAdes) (version 2) | ecosystem: Environmental > Aquatic > Marine > Neritic zone/Coastal water | place: Helgoland, sampling... | reverse complement strand
GTTTGGCTTTATTGGGATTTAGTTACGTGATTACAATAATTGAAAAAAGTCTCGACCATATTTGTGGGCATGAACAAACACAAATTAGGGCTATAAAAAATCTTTTTAGAAACGAAGAATTTCTTATTTTGACCGCCTCCAGTTCAAGCATACAATTGCCAACAACCAACAATATCCTTCGTGTTTTGTCCAGCAGAAGGGAGCATAGGAAAAATACTTCAAAAGCCCTCAGTCATGATGTTACTGCCCTTCAAAACATTCTTACCGGCTCAAACTATCCCAAGTGTACGGGAGTACTAATCCCAACTGCTGAGACACCCGAATTATTAATTTGTATGGAACTTATTGCCAGAAATAAGTCTCTACCGATCTTTGCCCTACGAATACTAAATCAGAACATCATAGAAAAACTAAATAAAACTCAACGGACAAACCTTCAAATCTGCATTGAGGCGGGATCAATTATCCTTGTTACGGAAACGAAGTCTTTAGAGGATTTTTTACTGTCGCAATATAGTCTGCGAGCGCATAATAACTTTTTGCTTCCTTGTTCGATTGATCCAGATGACGCCGTGCTTCCGCATGATGAGCGCAATAGGCAGCATTTTAAGATCGGATACCTTGGTGGATTTCGCAAAGAAAAAGGAGCATACAAATTACCCAACATTTTGGCAGATTTGAAAACTCAACTCAATGATAGCGAAACTAAAATAACGCTGGAACTTGTTATGCAGGAGGCCAAGCATAAAACAGCAATTAGGCGAATGATTTACCAATACAAGCTTGTTCGCAGCCTAAATAACTCTTTATTTCCTGATCGTGCTATAACCATCAAAATGCTCGATAAAGAATTGTCACCGCATGCATTTATTGAGGCAGTTAGTTACGTGGATATTTTGTTAATTCCTTACGAGTTAAAAGCATATCACGCCCGAGGGTCAGGTATCATCATTGACGGTGTACTGGCGGAAAAACCAATTGTCTACACGGGTGGTATCGGTATGGATGAATTTCTAGGATTTGGTAATGCAGAGTCGGCTGCTAATATTTCCGAGTTTGCCCCTCAACTTATGAAGGTAATCCGAAATCTAGGGGTATATCGTGCAAAGGCGACCTTAGCGCGTGCAGCCATGCGGACCAAAATTCAGGAGTCGGCTACGTTTCTTGAACAGTTAAACCGATCACCTCGATATTTCAGTTGATTGTAGATCGCGGCTGTACTTTTCAGTGAGTTAAGCAAAACTAACGGAAGGGCTCAGACCCGAAAAGTACGCACCCCAATAACACATCTTAACCCGTGGCTGGCCAACTAGCAAAAACGCTGACAAATTCAACTGGTAACTTCAAAGGGTCGAGCAATCTCCAAGAAGGCTTCGGTTACCCAGCTAACATCTTCCAGAGATAGATTGTGGTGATTGGGAAGGTATATTCCAAAATCATGCACAATATCAGCATTCGGAAGGTTAGAAGTCTTGTTCACACGCGTCCAGAATGGATGCCTGCCTATATTGCCACAAATTAACGGGCGACACTCTATCTGGTTACGTTTCAAAAATTCAAACACCTCCAGACGATTTTGGACCAAAGTTCCATAGGCAAATGATGAAAGTGTTTCCGTCAAGCTATTTTGGCAAAAGAAATCTGGCAGTGCAGCTTTGTATTGTGCAAAATTTCGTGCTCTTATTTTTACAATATCATCCAGTTTTTTTAGTTGTGAACGACCAATGAAAGCTTGAAAGTCTGTGGATCTGAGATTGAATCCTGGGTGGTAGAAGGTGTACAGGTTGCGAAAAGCATCTACATTGTGGCCTTGAGTTAACGATAGCCTACGCTCTTCAGATAGGTCACGAGACCAACCGTGGGATCGTAGCGAAAGCATGATCTGGTTAAGTTCATCATTATCAGTAACGACCATCCCCCCTTCGATTGTTGAAATGTGATGTCCATAATAAAAAGAAAATGAACCAGCCAACCCATGCGAGCCTAACTTTTTACCATCGATAGAGCTTCCCAACGCTTCACAGCTATCTTCTAGAAGCAAAACTCCGTAACGATCGCAAATTTCTTGAATTTCCAAAACATGATTTGCATGGCCTAGTACATGTACAAGAATTAAAACTGATGGTTTTTGCGTTCGACAGAGGTACTCAAGATGGTCAAGATCGAGACCTAGGTTTTTTCGATCACAGTCACACAATGATACATCAAAGCCAAATTGCATTAGCGGAGAGACCGTTGTAACCCAACTAACCGCCGCTGCAACTGCTCTATTATTACGCAGCAAACCCGCCTCTTTGAGGGCAAAAATCATCAATAAATTTGAAGATGAACCCGAGTTTGTAAAAATGGCATGTCGTGAACCCATCCAATCTCTAAATTCTTGCTCAAAGGCTAATGTTTGGTCAGCTTTTGTAAGTCTGTTTCCAGCCAACATCCATTCAGACAAAGCAAACAGTTCGCTCTTGGTTATCGTATCATCAGCTAAAAATACTTTTTTTTGATTGGATAACATTAGTTAAACCTCGTTAATTTGCGGAAGAAACGCAGCAATTTCATCTCTAGATAAAATCGTTTCACCTCTTTGTATGCGCGCTTCAATTTTCTTTGCCTGGCGCGGTCTTGGCTCGCATTTATGGTAATTGAATTATCGTGCATTCTAAAATTAGCCAATGGTTCTTTCACAAAACCAATCTCTGGATAGCGGAGCATCGACAACAAAGTTACGAAGCAGTCTGGCCCTACCCCACGATAGTCTGTTTCCGAAAGCGGTAGCCTTCCCTGATACAAAGAATCCAGAAGTATTTGTTTTCGGTATATTGCTGCACCGGGCGAGATCAAACTTCGCAAAATGCGCCTTTCAATTTTTTTCTTATGATAGATGCCTGATTCTGGTAGCCAATCGTCAAACAATGTCATGTGAATTTTGTTATTCTTGTCATCCACAACATTTGCGATACTAAACGAAAAGCCCACTCGCTCGTTCACAACCGCCATGCACTGCTCGATAAAGCTAGGAGATATCCAGTCATCGTCAAATTGCAAATGAACGAATTCACCCCTGGCATGAAGGACACCGTCTAACCAGCAAAAATGTGGGCCAAAGTCCTGGTCGCGCCGCAAATACTTTATTTGGCTACCATATGTAGCAACCACATCGTCAGTGTGATCATCGGAGCCATGATTTACCACAATAACTTCGACGTTGTAATTTTGTTCCAGTGAGCTGTCGATCGCCTTTCTCAACATTTCAGCACGATTAAACGTTGGTATTACAATACTCACTAATTTCCTGTCACCTCTGACGTTATTCTGTTGATTCACCGTTTACCTCCATAAATGCGTCGAGACGGCTTGTGTCGGCTAGTAAGCAATCTGGCAACCCCATAGGATTAAAATCCAATTTTTTTGCCGCAAGTTGTTGAACAAAATCGCGAATTAGTGTCGCTTTTCCTGAGCCGATGTTAACAGTACCGGTGTATTTATTTAGCACTAAGCTGACGATGATTTTGGCAGCTTTCTCTGCTGATAAAAAATCTCGAATACTGTCAGCTCCATACAAATCAAACGGTAAATTAAAGTCATGTGTGTCTAGTCTTCTTAAAATGCTGGGTCTTAGGAACGAACCACCTTGTTTTGGGTCATGAATAGAAAATACTCGACCTATACAAAGCGGGATGCCTAATGCAGAACAAATATCTTTAGCAGCCTTTTCCGACATCCATTTGGTACGCCCGTAAAAAGAAACTGGTTCGGGTACGGTTTCTTCAGTCAACGCATGATTCTGTGGCGCATAAATGTGTGCCGACGAACATAAAAAAAAGTTGGGTGTTTGCCTTAATTCGGCAATGGCACTGAGAATGTTAATAGTCCCTCCGACGTTGACTCCATAACATTGTGCTGGGAACATTTTGCTACTTTCTACTTCGACTTTTGCCGCAAGATGGATTACTGAATCAACTCGACCTGCAGTTAAAACACTGGCCCTTGTATTTTGAAAATCTGTCAGATCACCAGAAAATTTTATTATTTCTGTTTCGTCCGATTTGGCAGTTAGAAAACGCACTACGTGTCCTCCGATAATTCCGCTACTGCCCGTCACTAAAATCCTTTGTTTCATCTCTCTTTCTGGGCCCCTGCATTTGGTCGTTTAATTTACCGATACGAAGTAAACGGCATTTTCGAGTGTTATTGTCAAATCTGGTGTTTGAAGATTGTTGGTCATGCGGCGATCTGGTCTGGGTCAGTGGTTTCAATTCCATCTTTGAATGTGTGGCCTGTGATGACTTTGGTCAGGCAATCAAAACCGCTTGGTTTTCGCCAGTTTTGTTCAGCGCATTGTCCTAGCTTGGACATCATGTGCCGCATGCCATCGCGTGACAGACGGCCCTTTGAGCGTTTTGTACGGTGCCGGATCGTGGCAAAGGCGGGTTCAATTGGGCTGCTGGTGCGCGTGCTTTGCCAATGTTGGACTGAGAAATCGAAGAATGCCATGCGTTCGATCCGATCTTTTTGTAGGCACAGCGCCGCCTTGGGGGATTTCGGCTCGTAAGTTTCGATGAACAGGTTGAACGCCTTCTCCGCGTCCACCTTATTCTCGGCCTGCCAGATATTGTGGATCGCGGCTTTGGCTTTTGGCTGAGATAGCTTCGCCAAACAGTTGAGTACGTTCATCGTTTTGTGTTGCCAGCATCGCTGCTGGCGGGCTTCAGGATACACTTCGTCGAGCGCGGCCCAGAACCCCATGGCACCGTCTCCGATGGCCAGTTTGTGAGCATTCATTCCCCGGCTTTTGAGGCTGAGCAGAACCTCACGCCAGCTTTGCGTAGCCTCGCGCACCCCATCTTCGATCGCTAGCAAGCGCTCCTGACCACGAGCCGTCACACCAACAACTACAAGCGCGCAGAGCTTGTCATTCTCGCCCCGAAGGCCGCTGTGAACACCGTCAGCCCAGATATAGACGATTGGTCCATCGTCCAGATCTGCGTCTCTCAAGCCGTCGTATTCCTTGGCCCATTCGCCCTTGAGCCGCGACACGGTATTGGCAGATAAGCCCTTGGCCTCAGAGCCTAGAAGAATCTTGAGGGCCGCGCCCATCTCGCCACTGGAAATGCCATTTAGATACAGCCACGGTAGGGCGGCTTCCAACGTCTTGGTGCGGCGCACATCGGGCGGCACTCGGGCCGAGCGGAATGTCACAGATGTGCCATCCATGGAGCGCACCTTTGGTATCTGCACGCTCACAGGGCCAATTCCTGTTTGGAATGGGCGGGCCGGATGATGCCCGTTGCGCACGACAGCCGCGTGACCTGCCTCAGTGCGTACGTCGGTAAATTGAGCCAGATAACTGGTAAGTTCAGCTTCAACTGTTGTTGCAGTCAATTGCTGCGCCCCCGTTCTAAGCAAATCCGTCAGCGCCTCCGTGACCCTGTCTCGACGCGCAAAATCAACAATGTTAGTCGTTTCCATAGTGGTGTATCTCCTTTAGTTGCCTTGCTGTCTTTCAACAACAAATCAACCAGATATGCCGCCAACCTTCAAAATCCCCAGACACCAGATTCAGTCATAGTTCCATTTTCGAACCTTAACATCTTTAATGTGTAGCCTTAAGATGATACAAATACACTCTGGATATGGATTTATAACGACGCCTCCGTTATCACAGCAATTTGAATAAGTAGGCAACCGGAAAAACAATTATGAAAAAAGCTTTGATCACTGGAGTGACAGGACAGGACGGTTCTTATTTGGCCGAACTTTTACTCGATAAAGGATACGAAGTGCACGGTATTAAACGACGCGCCTCTTCGTTCAATACACAGCGCATTGACCATATTTACGAAGATCCGCATATCGATCACGTCCGTTTCAAATTATATTTTGGCGATCTGACTGACACTTCAAACCTCACCCGAGTTATCTCTGAAGTTCAACCTGATGAGATTTATAATCTAGGCGCTCAGTCGCATGTAGCCGTCAGTTTTGACAGTCCAGAATATACAGCAAATGTAGATGCCTTGGGCACATTACGGATCCTTGAAGCCATTCGGTTTTTAGGTCTGCAAGAAAAAACACGATTTTATCAAGCTTCAACCTCTGAGCTTTATGGTCTTGTGCAAGAAACTCCACAAACTGAGACCACGCCGTTTTATCCGCGGTCACCCTATGCCGTAGCCAAGCTGTATTCCTATTGGATGACCGTAAATTACCGTGAATCTTATGGTATGTTTGCGTGTAACGGAATCTTGTTCAACCATGAAAGTCCGCGCCGTGGGGAAACATTTGTAACCCGTAAAGTCACCCGCGGTCTTGCGAATATCTCCCAAAAGCTCGAAACTTGCCTTTATATGGGCAACATCGACAGCCTTCGCGATTGGGGACATGCAAAAGACTATGTCCGCATGCAGTGGATGATGCTGCAACAAGACGAACCTGAAGATTATGTGATAGCTACTGGAAAGCAATATTCTGTGCGTGAATTTATTCGATGGACCGCTGAAGAGCTTGGCATAAGTCTGGAATTCTCTGGCAAAGGTATCGATGAGGTTGCCACTGTTGTGGAAGTGCAAGGCGATAAAGAGCCCGCTGTAAAAATTGGCGACGTGGTGATGCGTATTGATCCACGGTATTTCCGCCCGGCCGAAGTTGAGACACTCCTCGGTGACCCAAGCAAGGCAAAGAAACAACTTGGCTGGGAGCCGCAGATTACAGCGCGTGAAATGTGTGCAGAAATGGTGCTTGAGGATCTCAAAACTGCGCGCCGGCATGCGGTCCTCAAAGCACATGAATTGGATTTGCCATCGTCCATTCAAGTTTAGGGTTGGCACTAATGAGGAAGATATATTTAGCAGGACATCAGGGCATGGTCGGAAGCGCCATTTTGCGCCAGCTTTTGGAACGCGAAGGACATGAAATTGTAACACGTACACACGCAGAATTGGATTTGACGGTACAACTGAGCGTGCGTGAATTTATGCAGTTTGAACGACCAGACGTCGTTATCCTCGCTGCTGCAAAAGTGGGTGGCATTCTTGCCAATAATACCTATCCTGCCGATTTCATTTATCAAAACCTAATGATAGAATGCAACTTGATACATCAGGCATTTGAATCCGGCGTGACACGCTTGTTGCAACTTGGTTCCTCTTGCATTTATCCCCGTGCGGCGCCGTACCCCATGCGTGAGGATGCGCTTCTTAGTGGTACGCTAGAGCCCACCAACGAGCCTTACGCTATTGCAAAAATTGCTGGGATCAAGCTCTGTGAAAGCTACAATCGTCAACATGGGGTGGACTATCGCAGTGTGATGCCGGCCAATCTTTACGGTCCTGGAGATAACTTCCATCCAGAAAACAGCCATGTTTTACCCGCGCTGATCCGCAAATTTCATGATGCGGCAAAATCTGGGCAGGATGAGGTTATAATTTGGGGTAGCGGCACACCACGCCGAGAATTTTTGCATGTGGATGACATGGCTGCGGCCTCCTTGTTTGTGCTAGACTTGCCAAAACCTGACTATGATGCAGGTACCTCTGCCATGCTCAGTCATATAAATGTTGGATCTGGAACAGACGTGTCAATTTTGGAATTGGCAAAACTAGTGGCCAAAATCACAAATTACAGCGGTCGAATTTTAACAGATAAAACCAAACCAGATGGCGCTCCGCGAAAGCTGATGGATGTCTCCCGAATGAAATCCATGGGTTGGCATGCAAATATCGCACTAGAAGACGGTGTGTCTGAGACCTACAGTTGGTTTTTGAAAAACAATCAAAGCTTAAGGGGCTAATCTATGACGCTAATTACGCCAGTTTTGCTAGCAGGCGGCTACGGCACTAGGCTTTGGCCAACGTCACGCAAGGGCTACCCTAAGCAATTCTCGAAGCTCTTGGGCGACGAAACCCTGTTTCAAAGCAGTGCCAAACGTTTGGTCTCATCCCAAACAGTGCAATTTGATGCGCCTATTACGATGACCAACTCAGATTTTCGCTTTATTGTTGTAGAGCAGTTGCAACGAGCGGGCGTTGATCCTGGTGCAGTTTTAATCGAACCAGAAGGGCGAAATACCGCTCCAGCTGTTTTGGCAGCGGCAATTTATGCCAGTAATAGAAATCCGGATGCTAATATTTTAATTGCGCCTTCGGATCACATTATCCCCGATACTTTGGCCTTCCACGCAGCGATTTGTAAGGGAGTGAAGGAAACGGCAAATGGGCGGATTGTCACCTTTGGCATCACCCCAACACGACCGGAAACAGGCTACGGATATTTGGAATTATCGGCGCCCTCATCTGGCTGCGCAGTACCACTTAAACGATTTGTTGAAAAACCTGATTTAGCGTCAGCTAAGGCGATGCTAGACGCTGGAACTTATCTTTGGAATGCTGGTATATTTTTGTTCCGCGCCAAAGATATGATTGCAGCCTTTAAGGCCCTTGCGCCAGAGTTGATAGGACCTGTGAGTGATGCCATCGAGCAAGGTCACGCAGACCTAGGTTTCTTCCGACTTGCGGCGGCACCTTGGACAAAGTGTCAAAATATTTCAATAGATTATGCAATAATGGAAAAAATAAATACGCTATCAGCGGTTCCTTATTCGGCAGGATGGAATGATCTTGGCGAATGGGATTCTGTCTGGTTGGAACTAGGACCTAACGCTGAGGGAGTAGTCACTAGCGAAAATGCTACGGCCATCGAATGCCAAGATGTCTTGTTGCGTTCAGAAAATGAGTCCCAGCATTTGGTGGGCTTAGGGCTGGAAAATATAATCGCAATTGCAATGCCAGATGCTGTTTTGGTGGCTCATAAAAGCCGCGCGCAGGATATCAAGTTGGTTGTATCCACGCTCAAAACCAACGGCGTGCCTCAGGCTGAAACCTTTCCAAAGGATCACCGCCCGTGGGGCTGGTTTGAGAGCCTCATAATCGGTGGACGGTTTCAAGTTAAGCGCATTCATGTGCTGGCTGGTGCTGCATTATCTTTGCAAAGTCATCATCATCGATCCGAACACTGGATTGTAGTGGAGGGGACAGCCAAGGTTACGGTTGACGACAATGTTACGCTTTTGACAGAAGGCCAATCGACATATATCCCGCTCGGGGCTGTGCATAGAATGGAAAATCCTGGCAAAGTGCCAATGGTGTTGATCGAAGTCCAAACTGGTGTCTATTTGGGCGAAGACGATATTAAACGTTATAAAGACAACTACGCACGGACTTAGAAAACGAATTTGAGAATTGCAACTGCAGGGTGATGTAAGACGCTGGCGGTGCTGTCATGTGTCCGGCCTTTTGATGCTGTTTATGGCACCGCTGGCCTTGATGAAGTCCGCACGTTAGGTCCCAATAAGACTAGCGAGCTTGTGAGCCCAGACAGCACTTCGAGGTGTCCTAACTTCAGTTCTTTTTGATCATCATCACCTACTACTGCGGTGGCGGCGATATTAGGCGCCGGTTGTATCTGCTTCGCTCAAAACGCTGGTGTGGCCTTGTAGATTTCTCCTTTTGAGAGCAATACCTAGGCGGCGCGCGCAGTCTGATTGGCAATGGCCACGCTCACAACTCGGGTTGGTTTGCGATCTAATAGCGAGCGCACCCAAGTGCCCGTTCGACTGTCAATGGTTGGTGCCCGTCGCGTGACAAAGGTAGCGCCAATTACAAGCAACAGACGCAAATAACCGTTACCCATCTTCGATATATATCCAAGTCGATCCTTACCGCCTGAAGAGTTCTGTTGGGCTGCGCCGCGGGAAGATAAGGGTGTCGTCAAGGATTCAGATTTAAGAACGATGTCAAATACCGTTAGACGAAGAGTTCCTCTGACAAGTCTAGTGGTCGTTTATCTTTTTTGACCTGGCAAATATCCATTTTGGAAAGTGGTGTGTAAAAACCCGATTTGACAATACCAAAATAATACCCATAACGTTCAGTATTGATGTGGCGAACGAGAATGATTGTGAAAAAATCTATAGTAACGATCAAGTGGGGATCTGAATTCACGTCTGAGCATGTAAATATCTTGCTAAGGGCAGCCAAAAATAATAGTAGCACTGACTTTCAGTTTGTTTGTTTGACAGACGATGGCAATGGGCTTGATGACGAAGTAATTACACTTCCTATTCCATTAGATGATCTGTCTGAGATGCCAAAATCGGAGGGAGCATGGCCAAAAATTTGTCTATTTCATCCTAGCCTCAGCAAGTATATGGAACAGGTTCTGTTTCTAGATATAGACACAATAATCTGTGGAAATATTGATCCGTTCTTCGACGATCCTAAAGATACGTTGTGGATGCTAAGCTGTGGATTGCGCTGGAGAAATTTTGATAACGCGTTGCCAGCTCAGCCAGCGACTGGCATGATGTCATATAATGTGGGATGTCACAAAAATATTTTTGAGACCTTTGCAAGAGATACAGAATCTGCCTACAACGATAACGGTGTTGAGCAACAATTTGTCGGCGCCAATGCGACGAAAATTAATTATTTTCCGTTAGAGTACATCCAAAGTTTTAAGTACCACTTAAGACGACAATATCTGGTGGACCTATTTCTCCCTCCTAAGGAACCTAGCGTAGAAACCCGTATGGTCGCGTTTCATGGTTACCCTCGCCCCAGTCAGGTTGCAACTGTGGGTGAGAAATGGGCAAGGTTTCCACGTTCTGGCATACAACGTCCTGGGTGGCTGGTAGATTATTGGAACTATTACAGTGCCTAATATGAAAATTTTGAAAAATTTTCTCTAAGAGGTTGTAATAAAATGGCGATACAATCATCATTTTCAATTATCATACCGACTTTTAATCGAGAGATATTCCTTCTCGATGCAGTGAGGTCTGCCGTAAATGCTAGACCTGAGAATGCAGAAATCATTGTTGTCAACGACGGAAATGAGCTTTTAGAGAGCACTAGAAATATCTTGGATAGTTTGAATGTCTCTACGCTCAAAACAGAAGGTGGCGTCGGCGCAAGCGACGCCCGAAATCACGGGGCTAAACATGCAACAGGACAGTGGTTGTTGTTTTTAGACGATGATGATTTAATTCAATTGGATTATTGGAAATCACTTTCTGAGTTTTTATTGCATGGGAATAAAACGCATCAACGGTCATATGGATTTTGTTCTACCGTTGCATTGAGCGACCGAGAGGAAATGCATCGAATAGCAAACAACGAGGTAGAAAGCATAAGCTATATTTACAACTCTAAAGGATCACTACAATCGAAAATGGGTGGTCTGGGTCAAGGGTTTTGGTTATCAAAATCGATTTATGAAGAAGTCGGCGGGCTTGATGCCCAATTGAGAGTGAATGAAGATACTGACTTGTGCTTGAAATTAATTCAATCTGATGCGCAGTGTTATGTCAGCCGTTGTAAGGGAGCGATTGTTTACAAGGGCCCTCGAAATAATGCTATTTCAAAATCAGTTACAAAGACATATGGCGCGGCAGAGAGAGCATCTTACTTCGAGCGGATTATCAATAAACATAAAAAATTATTAAATACGAATGAAGCGGCTAACAAGTGGTTGTGGAGAAGATATTTGAAAATGGCGGCTCGCGCTAAAGACTCAAAGGCTGTAAGTGCGCTAGCATCGAATGAATTTTTTACTCTTAAGACTAAGATTATCTTGGGAATTTTTTGGTTAGGAATATTTTTACTCCGGTTATAACGAACTGCAGTAGTTCAGACGTTATCTGACAGATGGCTGTTTTTTGTTGGCGTCTGTCAGGTCAAGGTCAGGTCATGAACTTTACCCGCCAGATTGCTTTCCCGTCGATCATAGTTTCGATGGGTGTTCTGCCGCAACACATTTTTCCCTGATGCGTGCGGTCGTGGTTGTAGTGATGCAGCTATTCGTCGAGATCGGCTTCAAGCACATCGATGCTGTGATAGAGTTTGTTGCGGAACGTGACCTTATAAAACTCTTGCAGGACCGTCTTGTGGACTCGCGCGCAAATACCCTTGGTCTGTGGTGATTTCACCTTGGTCTTTGTGTGATCAATATCGTTGATTTCCAAGAAGAGTTGGAAAAGACCTCTGCACAATTCAGGATTTCCTCACTGTGGTAAACTTTATATTCTTTAAGAGATCACATTGAGGGTTTTATGGATATTTTCAGCTATGAGAGC
>Ga0209534_10004842_pt1 | contig 12193 bp, 9 predicted proteins | sample COG_07_FD_184751 | JGI IMG/M metagenome (GOLD analysis project Ga0209534, IMG submission 184751) | Pelagic Microbial community sample from North Sea - COGITO 998_met_07 (SPAdes) (version 2) | ecosystem: Environmental > Aquatic > Marine > Neritic zone/Coastal water | place: Helgoland, sampling... | reverse complement strand
CAATTCTGGCCTGTTTTGACGAACCGTGGAAACGATCGCCTCCAGGAGGGTTCGAGGATCAGAACGAGTGAGCCCTGTCTTTAATAAATCAACTGGGGCCAAACCAGGCTTATCCTGGGTGACCAAATCCATGCCAAAATCCCCGAGTGCCCGCATGACAAAAGGAGAAAGGTCAGGATCATTGGAAAGATCAGAAAATACTGCCAGTTCTTTTTCACGGGGAAAACTTGCACTTAGTAAAAGCCGCTGGGAAATCGAATACAGGGCGATTACGCGGGAACGAAGTTCTTTCGTAGAGTCTTTGGCAAAAGCAAAAAGGGAATTCGTGCTTTCATCGGTTTCAGGCCTTCGGAGTAAAGTGCGCTGGGCTGACATCGCCCGGACCTGACTGGGCGACTCAAACAAAGCAATCAATTCCTGATCAGAAAGTTTTTCAAAATCCGGGAGAGGCTCAGGAATATAACCCTTTGGCTTTACCTGCACCACAAATCCATGCTCCGGACCGGCCCAGTTAAAGGATGCCGGACCATTCCAGCTGGCCTGATAGACCCGGCTCATGCCATCCACATCGGCATCGGTTGGACGGTTCACTTTAATAAAATTTTGGGGTGCTTGCGTTTCGACAAAACCCGCCCCTTTTCGCTCCACTTGATGACGGTATAGACCTGCCCGTCCCCAGTCACAGGTGAAGGGGGCATTGGCCCATTCCTTCGGGAAACCGGGCTCGTGAATGTAGACCCCTCCGCACCCGGAACCTCCGCCGTAATCAGCCAATGGGGCAATGATTTCATCCGCAAAATTCAAATACAAACGGGGATACCCATGATCATCCAATCCACTGAAATGATGAAAGCGTACATTCCACCCTCCCCCGTCATTGGTATTATCCCGTCCGAACAAATCGAGCAATGGACTGGTGGGTACAGCTAGAATATTCCGGGTACCATAGGAAAATAACTCCAATCCGGAACCGTCCGGACGAAAACGATACACCCCCCCTCCGCGGTTCTGCAATTTCCTCCCATCGGATCCGATTGCTTCAATGAAACCAAAATCTCCTCCGGCCACATAAATCCAACCATCCACGCCCAAATCCAATCCATTGGTGGTATGATCGGCCGGCCGATCCTTGAATCCGAATGCGATATTGGAAACCAGTCGCTTGCTGTCCTCGGCTACCCCGTCTCCGTCCTGATCAAAATAAACCGAGACATGGGGAGGGTGCAGGAGATACAACCGGTCATGATCCCAAATCAACCCACGAGGGGAATCAATCGAAGCAATAAACTCGGTGACCTCATCGGCCCGTCCATCTCCATCCTTGTCCCGCAACCGTAAAACCCGCCCACGATCGGCATCTCGGCCCAACGAACCACATCCGTCACTGGAAACATAAAGATCGCCATTGGGAGCAGCTGCCACATAGACCGGGTAGTTCGCCGATTGCCAGGGTGCAAAAAGAGTGGCCTCGAAGCCATCGGGCACACTCACCCCGCCCTTTTTGAGAACCGCTGCCTCTTCGGCAGGAGTAAGTTGTACAATACCCGGTTTGTAGTTTCCACTCTTGGCAAGGGTGGTATGTTTGTCGGCAGCAAACCCACAGAGTCCGTTGAGAAAAAGGCCACAGAGAAGAGATTGAAAATATTTAGACTTCATATTTTAGTAATTTGTAAAAGCTTACAAAAAGTTTTTGTGTTAGGTAAAGCAATCCGCTCCGAACGAGAGTTCAATCTGAAGCACACTTAAAAACTACTTTTTAGTTACCCAGCTTATTCCGTTGGCCACCATATCCAGGAACTCTTTGGTGGATACAGTCTCGTTGTGATGCCCCATGGTGGTCGCATAAAGCTTAAATCCACCTTTTTCCTTCACCCAGGCCAATGCCTGTGGGGCGGGTGGTTTATGTTCGGCACCGTTATCTCCATATGCCAACACTGTGGTTCCCTCCATCACCGTGGGGACCATGTAAAGCTCACCCTTTGGGGTTTTCCATTTTTTGGGCAAGCCTTTGACTACTGGGTGCCCGGTTTGTTCTTTGGCAATGGTTACATCATAGGGGACATGGGGACCGTGTCCGGAAGAAACCACCCCGAGCATTTTATTCCAGCTCTTATCTTCGGGTTTACCTTTAAGATAGGGGTGATAGGTGTGCATGGCACAGTGCATCGCGATTGCGGGAACTCCGCTTTGATGAACCGCCACGACTTTATCGATAAATTGAGTGTCATCCTCTCGGGCAAAGCAGAAGTTATAAAATATAAAATCAAAGCCCTTGGCCCAGTCTTCCCGACCCAATAATCCTTTCATACGCCTTGGATCCATCTCGAAAAGAATTTCCCACTCAACCGATATACGCTTACTTATCTCCTCGGTAATTATATTTTTCTGGGTGGCATAGTCATGATGCCCACCCCCCGTGACCAGCAAACCCTTAAGAGGGGTTATCTTTTCATTTGCAAGGGAAAAAAGAGCCGTGAAAAATAAAAAGAGGATAGAAAATAATTTCATAATTGGGAGGTTTACTGAATAATTTGATTTAAATTAAAACATTTACCTAACACGAGTCCCCGATTGAGACAACCCAGAGATTACCAAAGCAATCCGGGTTACCCTCTTTAAATGTCAATCCTTTCAACCAGAGACAAGCTCAGTCCTTAAGGGTCTTTATCCAGACATTACGGAAACGAACCGGGTTGCCATGATCCTGCATTTTCAAAGGTCCCTTATCGCTGTGTTTCTTATATTCGGAAATCGAGTGCGGGCCTCTCCATCCAGTTCCACCACTAAGCTCGAGATTGTCATGAATCACATGACCATTGTGAATGACATGAAATTTTGCCTTTCGGGTAACCTTTCCCTGATCGTCAAACATTGGACGATGAAAAGTAACATCATAAGTCTGCCACTCTCCTGGTCCACGACTGGCATTCACCAAAGGCTTGGCCCGTCCGTACAGGGCTCCGCACTGCCCGTCCGGATAAGTGATATTTTGGTAGGAATCCAAAACCTGGATTTCATATTGCCCCATAAGAAAGACCCCGCTGTTTCCACGCCCCTGCCCACTCCCCTTTGCTTCACTGGGTGTGGCAAATTCAATATGTAATTTACAGGATCCAAACTCTTTCTTGCTCTGCAGGTAACCGCCCCCCCGGACTGATTCCAAGGCTCCATCCACTAATTTCCACTTGGTTGGCCCACCATTGGTTGCCTGCCAATTTTTAAGAGTTTTTGGGGTACCATCAAAAAGAACGACTGCTCCCTTGGGCGGCTTAGCGGCTTTGGCATTATAAGGTTTCGGGTTCACGACGGGAGGCTGCGGCTGTTTTTCCGGATCCGTCTCATGCACCTTGATTCCATCGATGTACATGTACTCCACCTTGCGTCCGTTTTGCTCCTTAATTTCCTTACGGATGATTGGCCCGCTTGATTTCAAAGAAATGGCAAAGACATGACAAGTTAGCGTTGCGATAAAAAGAGACAGGGCTGATAATTTAAACATCTTATAAATTCCGTCTGATACTTGGTCATATGTCAATTTCATTGCCCAAAAGAAAATCATTTTTTCAACTCAATCTATGAACCTCAATTTACTCACTTCCTACATAGTTCTGGCATTCCTATCCTTGGGGAAAACATTGTTGGCTAGCACCGGACTTGCACCCGAAGTTACTGATCTCAATGCGGCGGATATCTCCTTTGAAAAGGAAAAAGGAATACATTATCTCAAAAAGCCCTTCATCACTCTTAAGCCAAGAGACAGAAATGATCAGCTTAGAGTAGGTGAACTGGGAAAAGACGGAGGTAAAAAAGAGAAAATCCTCCATTATGTTCGAAAACTGGCTGAACCTTCAGACAGCCCAAAGCATGGTAAAACCGACAGCCTATTGATCTCGTACAAAGATAAGTTGATTTTCGAATCTTATTTTCGAAGAGGAAGGGCCAACTATCCGCACTATCAGATGTCCATCACCAAGTCTTACACTGCCTACGCCATAGGTAGAGCCATTCAACTTGGCCACCTTTCCATGGAGGACTTACACAAACCCGTGGTATCCTTCCTTCGGGAAATCAAAACCGACCAATTAGCCAAAGGGGCGGATAAAATCACCCTTCATCAAGCGATGCAAATGAGGTCTGGCATTCGATTACCCAAAAAGAAAATTGGCAATTTTATGCAAAAGCCCAATCTGCTTCGTGGACAGGGACAAGCCCGTGCTTACTTACAATTCACTGAAGATCTACCCGTTCTTCCAAACTCTTCATTCCAACCCTTCAAATACCAGGCAGCCGACACCGTCTTCACCATGCAGGTTCTGGAATCCGTTGTTCCGGGATCCGCGGAGGATTTCATTCGTAATCAACTGCTGAAGCCAATGGGTATTCTCAACTATGGTTGGCAGGAAGATCTGAGCGGGCTCCCCAAATCAGCAGCCGGTTCCAGTTTGCGGTCCCGCGATATGATCAAGATGGGTTTGCTTACTCTCCATCAGGGAAAATGGAAGGGGAAACAACATCTGCCTAAAGACTTTGTTAAAAGAGCCACTTCACCCCTGGTGCAGACAAATGAAGAAAACTTTTACGGCTATTTTTGGTGGAGTCAGACTCGCGAAATCAACGGTAAAAAATATCCAATTATTCAGGGACGGGGAGCGGGCGGTCAGTTCATCTTTGTCTTCCCCAGTCTCGACCTAGTGGTGGCAGCCACTGCACACAACAAAGGCATGGGCAGGATGCTCAAAGAACTCCCCGAGGCCATAGCACCTTCGTTTGTACAAGAATTGAAATAAACTTTGTGTGCTTCTGTGACCGCGAGCTCTTGCTCCACCCTGAATATCAGAATTTAGTCATTCACTACCTGCACCAATACAATTGGTATCTGATACACAAATTCCAGCTTCAATAATAGGTTCGAAGAAAAAAGTAAACAATTGGGCCCGTTACAGCTACATATAACCAAACTGGGAAGACTTTCTTTGAAAGTTTACGATGTTTTTGAAACTGATTCGTAAATGCATAAACAAAAGTTATTAGAATGAATGGGAAACTAATTGCAGCCAATGCAATATGGGTAAGTAAAATGACCAAGTACAAAATTCTCGAACTCCCCACCTCAGCTTTCTCCAAATCACTCAATAGCCCGTCTCCATTTACATCACCGTAAAGTGTTGCCGGGGTGGTAAAATGATATGTTACATATGAAAGTAAAAAGACAAAGGAACAGACAAAAGCTGCGTAAATCATTCTTTGATGAAGGATTACTTTCCCCTGTTTTATAAATCGAATTGCAAGAATCAAAAATAATGCGGCTAAAGTATTAAGACAGGCATGAAATGGGGGAAGAAAAGTTAGCTCGATTCCTTCAGGCAAAGGAATCTTTACTTTTTGCATAAAAATAACCAAGCCAATAACCGCTATTGATAAAACCCAAACTAACTTGTTAAGTTTTTTAGCAAGATTGATATTTGCTGAACGCTTACGAAAGGATTCTAATTCATTCATATCTTCAGAATACTTAATTTTTCTCAAAAAGAAAGACAGCATTTAATTAGGAATTCCACTAACACCTCACCCAAACAGGTATAACTACTAACTTCTATTGGTTCTCCAAGGGAATCAGTTCTATTCCGGCATCATTGCGAAACCTTTCGAGCCACTCCGGATCTAAGGGTTCTCTTGTAATTCCAATAGTTCTCCATTTTGAATTTTGCCAAGTTAAGGGGAATGGGTCTGCTACCTCGTATTGAGTTTTCAGGACTCGATATATATCCCTACCCAAAATCTCATGTGAAAAAAAATGGTGATCGCCCCGACTTCCCATATAGCTCCATTTTCCCGTCATTTTCCCAGTTGGTATCACCAAGGCCCGAAGCCTTTCTCCAGTAATTTCCTCAGCATACAATTTCGCTGGTGCCTTGGTTACGATCGCACTTTTCTGAGCAATCTTCCTCCCGCCAATCATGGAACCACCAACTAGAATAAGTGGAGAAGCAGCAACAACCGAAGCACCTCCCTTAACGGACTGGGGAACTGATTTATAGGAACGGGCCCCCGCAGGAGAAAAATAAATTAACTACAAGTAAGCAAAAAATCGCCTTCATTAAATTCTTTTAGAATTCTTTTTTTTCTACTTAAAAGTTTTTGCAGACTCCACCGGCAATTTTAAGTTTAGTCGAGGCATCTCCCTGCAATACAACTTCGGGCAGATTGGGAAAACGAACTTCGAAATTTTCATTTGCTTTGGAATGGATTTCGGAACCTATGTAGTCATCACTTTCACCAATAAAATTTCCGCCTTCGTCTTAAAACTCTACCTCCACACTAACTGAAGTCCAAGCACTGTCCGTTAAATTATGAATAATTCCAGTCACAACCATTTCTTTGCCATCTACCCTGGTATCAAAACTGGTAATTTCCAAATCATCGGAAGCTAGAGAATTGGATTTAAAAAATATGGAGAAAAAGGGAATAAAACCAAGCAACAATATAGGTATAATCACAAAAGCTTGCTTGGCATTGTAACCCATCTTTAAAGTAGTGATATCTTTATCACAAAGCGGGCAGGTTAGTTTATTTTTCATTTACAGAAAGATTAATAGTAAATTATGATCGTTGAATAACAGAAATTCATTAACTAAAGTCAATTAATGAATGAAAAGCCAAAAATTCTTTTTGTTGATGACGAACCGGCAATCTTGTCGGACTTGCAAAGACAATGCCGGCATACCTATGATACCTATATAGCTGTAAGCGGTGAGGAAGGAATACAAACTTTTGAAAAAGAAGCACCCTTTTCCGTTGTGGTATCCGATCAAAGAATGCCGGGGATGGACGGTGCTTCCTTTCTTTCTGAAATCATAAAACTTGACCCTGACTGCACCACTATGCTCCTTACCGGGCATGCCGATTACACAGATGCAATGAAAGCGGTAAATTCAGGGCATGTGTTCAGGCTTTTAGAAAAGCCATGTTCAACTGAAACCCTTAGGGATGCTTTGGCAGCGGGGGTACGCCAAAGGGAATTAATTGAGTCAGAAAGGGTACTTCTTCATGAAACATTAATTGGATCGGTAGAAGCCCTCACGGAAACACTTTCAACCATAAAACCTCTGTTTTTTGGCAGGGCACAAAGAGTCAAGCGACTAGCTGGCGAAATCGCGAGAGTGCTCAATTGCAAAAACACCTGGCAAATTGAAACAGCTGCCATATTTTCTCAGTTAGCTGCAATTACACTGCCTGAGGAAGAAGCAGAAGATGTTTTTCACAACAAACAATTGCGCCCCGACATCAAAAAACTGGTCGAGAAATTCCCCAAAGTCATCGATCATCTACTTGGACACATTCCCCGTCTCGAAGAGGTAAGGGCTATACTCGACTGTTTATTGGTCAGCCCACTGCCTTACAAAAATGAAGGAAAAGAAAATATAATTTCAAGTTATGAAATCTTACGGACAGCCCTTGAATTTGATTATCTTGAGACCGAAGGACACGAACTAGATATTATTTTGGGTACTCTTGATGCAAGCCAGCCAAGTTTTTCCAGAGAAATTCTTTTGGCCCTTCGGGGCTTACTGCAAAAGTCAAAATCACGTTACATAATTGCTGAGGTTTCAATAAATGAATTAGCAGTAGGAATGCGACTGGCTGAAAATATTCATTTGGAAAGCGACATGTTGGTAGCACCAAAAGGAACGGACATTACAAATCATTTTCTCGAAGTGATTCACAATTACAACTCTTGCTACACCCGTTCACCGTTCCCTAAAATGATTAAAGTTTTTAAAAGAGAATAACACCGAGTAAATTGAATCCATTAAGAATTAGAAATTTCTTGCTTTTATCGGTTTGGGCAACGGCTTGCCTTACCGGTTTCTTACTACTATGGAATTATTCCTTTACACCTGGGAAAACCGAGGAGGCACCTCTTAAAATACCTTCACATTTCCAAGATGGTCGTTTCCATTTACTCATGAGCATTCATCCCCGCTGCCCTTGCACAAAAGCTTCATTGGCTGAACTTCATAGAATTTTGGCCAAAACAAAAGGCAAGATGGGCGTTTCAATCCTTGTCTACATGCCGAGGGGGGAACAACGGGAATGGCAGAATGGTGCTTTATTAAACGAAGCCAAGTCCATCCCTGCCGTGTCTATTTTATCTGATCAAATTGGTAAAATTGCCGAGTCACTTGGAATGACAACTTCCGGTGCGGTTTGTCTTTATGACAAAGATGGAAATCTTAGGTACTCTGGAGGCATAACCGCAAGCCGAGGTCATGAAGGAGACAATCATGGCAAGTCGATCATACTGTCTCAAGTATTGGGCAAAACAACAGGTATTGAGAAAGGAATCGTATATGGATGTCCGATACAAAACAACCCCACGGACTCATAAAATTCATTTTCTATGGAAAAAATTAATCAAGTAGCGGAAAAACTTTTTAAAAAAGACCTCCAAAGAATCGTTAAAAGAACCGACTTTCTTTTTGTTCGATTGCTCTTGGGTCAATACATATTCGGAATCTGCTTGGCGTTACTTGTCTCTCCCTACACTTGGGAAGGAGAAGAGAGTTCCTGGCACATTCATTTATATGCCGCGATCATTCTTGGACTCATCATAATCTTACCTGCACTTTACCTCGGTAGATTTCACCAAGGTAAAATAATTACAAGACATGTCATTGCTATATCTCAAATTTTAATCGCTGCCCTCTTTATCCATCTTACTGGAGGGCGGATCGAGACCCATTTCCTCATTTTTGCCAGCCTTCCTATCCTTGCATTTTATAGAGATTTCAAAGTACTGCTCACTGCGACTGTGATCATTTACCTCGATCACTTAGCCCGCGGTTTTTGGTACCCGGAATCAGTTTACGGTGTTCTAACCGCAACACCCTGGCGCAGTCTGGAACACGCGGCATGGATATTATTCGAAGTCGTTTTCCTGATTTATTCGAATAAAAGAAGTATTCTTGAAATGAAGCAAATTGCACAGAATCAGACTGACTTGGAGGATGCCAAACACTCAGTTGAAGATGAAGTAAACAAAAGAACGGATGAATTGGTAAAACAGACTAAAGAACTGGAAACACAAACCAAGGAGCTTGAAGCCCAGACCACAGAATTGGAGAAAGAAATCAATTTGCGCAAGAACCTTGAAACTCAGTTGGTACAGGCTCAGAAAATGGAATCAATTGGGCAATTGGCTTCCGGCGTAGCCCATGAAATTAACACCCCGACTCAATATGTAGGAAATAATATTTCATTTTTTAAGGAAAGTTTTGAAGATATGGTTTCTCTGCGAGAAAAATACAGAGATATTCTTTCGGGAACATCCAAAGAAAACCTCTCCGGAATTGCCGCAAAACTGGAATCCGTTGATAAAGAACTTGATATTGACTACCTTCTCGACGAAGTCCCAAAGGCATTCTCGCAAACTTCGGATGGAGTTCTCAGAATTGCAGAAATCGTTCGTTCCATGAAAAGTTTTGCCCACCCTGGCGGGCATCAAAAAAAGGTAAACCTCAAAGAGCTCATTTCGACTGTGGTAACTGTTGCTACCAATGAATGGAAGTACTCGGCAAAAGTGACAAACAATATACCGGATGACTTCCCTGAAGTATCCTTGTATCCAGGGGAATTTAATCAAGTTATCCTAAATCTAATTGTTAATGCAGCCGATGCGATAAAGGATGCCATTCAAGAGAAAAAGTATGAAAGAGGAGAGATCACCATTTCTGCCGAACAGGAAGACAACAAAATTAAAATCATAATCGCTGATAATGCACTGGGGATTCCCGAAGGTATTAAAACTAAAATATTTGACCCCTTTTTCACCACCAAAGATGTTGGTAAAGGAACAGGACAAGGGCTGACACTTGCCCATAATTTGATTGCAAAAAAACACGCAGGCTCCCTTCACTTTGAAACAGAACAAGGAACCGGAACAAAATTTATCGTTACAATACCCAATCATCAGAGCGATTAAACCTAAATACATATTTCTTTAATTTTCATGCAGGAAGATTCACCAAAGATTATTTTTGTAGATGATGAGCCACAGGTTCTAGACGGACTTCGAAGAGCACTCCGGGGCCAGCGTAAAAATTGGAATATGACTTTTTGCGAAGGTGGAAAAGAAGCACTTGCAAAAATTCAATCTGCAGGTTGTGATGTTCTAGTCACAGACATGAGAATGCCAGGAATGAGCGGACTTGAATTGCTTAAAGAAGTGAGAACTCACTCACCCAAAACAGCTCGAATTGTTCTTTCAGGTTATACCGAACAAAAAGTTGTAATTGAATCGGTCGACTTAGTACATCAGGCCCTTCTAAAACCAATGGAAGCTTCGAAGGTTCAACTGGCAATTCAAAATTGCCTTGAAGCGGTCAAATGCCTTTCCTCGAAAGTAAAGGAAGGCATTGTTTACCTAAATGGGATGCCTGGTCTTACCCTAACGAAAAATCAATTTACAGAAGCCCTCAATACTCAACCAACTAAATCTGAACTGGCTGCTATAGCTGCATCTGATCCTTTTATTGGATCCCGATTGCTGAGGGTTGCCAATTCTCCCTTTTTTGGGAAGGCTCTTATTAAGATTGACCTAGAAGAAGCGATTAATGTGGTGGGCCCCGAAGCACTTAGCCAACTGGTTGCTGCCGGAAAATTTGAACAGTCCGAGCATTTCCCCAATGGAATCCCACAACCTTATATTGATGTGCTCACTGATTCCGCAAAGATGGGACGACTATGCCTCGAAATTTCCTCTATAATGAAGGGAAATTCGTTGAGCCAACCAGAGGCTCTTACTGCAGGTCTGTTAAGTTTCCTTGGAAGACTCGCTTTTTTTGCAATAGATGAAGAATTTTCAACTTCCGCTATGAACTTGGACAAACCGATTTATGACTCGGAGATCAATCATTTTGGAATTGATTTCGCCAAAGCAGGTGCAACTCTCGCAAACCTATGGGGCATGCCTGCTTACTTCTCTACTGTGATCGAAAACCAACTCCAACCATCACAGTCAAAATACCCGAGCCATTTGCTTCTGAGCCTTCATTTAGCCCAAATCGTTTTTCACGAAGCAAAAAACAACCTTCATCTTTTCCCGTTACCTCAGTTAGACAAAGATTTCATCACCGAACATAATTTTTGGGATGATACTGTAACAATCTTAACCCGTTACAATATACCCTTTAGTAAGCAGACGAATTCTACTTAATAAAGGGAAAGATCGTGCTTTCAACATGTGATTCCTTCATCGCAACTTGTATCTTCTGAACGATCTGAGGGTTCTTGGAAGCAATATTATTTTCCTCTCCAATATCCTTGGATAAATCATAGAGCTCGATCGGAGAATTTGGATCCTTACGAACATTCAAACGAATTCCTTTCCACTTACCCATACGCACCGCCTGCTTTCCTCCCCGTTCGTGAAATTCCCAATAGAGATATTCTCTTTTCTTTTGTTGATTCTTTTTACCCAAGAGTGTGGGAGCGAAGGATACTCCATCTAATCCGGTAGGAGCTTCCGTGCCTGACAATTCACACAGGGTGGGTAACAAGTCCCAACCCGCGGCAATATGGGAACTGGTGCTTCCGGATTTAATTTTACCAGGCCACCAGGCAACTGTGGCAACCCGGATGCCTCCCTCATATAGATCGCGCTTATATCCCTTGAGCGGACCATTGCTGTCAAAGAAGTCAGGCTTATGCCCACCCTCTTTGTGAGGACCGTTATCCGAGGTGAAAATCACCAGGGTATTATCATCGATCTTAAGTTCTTCAAGAAGATCAAGAATCCGCCCGACATCTTCATCCATATGCTCCATCATCGCCGCAAAGGCAGCCACCGGATTGGTGATCACCGAACCTCCATACTTCCCGGTAACCTTTTCAAATTCGGGAAACTTCTTCCTCCAGGGAGCAATCCGCTTTTCGGGAGACTGCATCGCCGCATGAGGAATCGTGAAGGGAACGTAGCAGAAAAATGGATTATCCTTATTTACCCGAATGAACTTCAGGCACTCGTCCGCAATCAATGTATGAGAGTAATGCTTACGATCCAGCATGACCTTTTTCCGATCGCTCCATACATGGGTGGGATAAAAATTATGAGACTGACGCTGGCAGTTCAGTCCATAAAAGCGATCAAAACCCTGATTCATTGGATCACCTTCGGTACCGGGAGCACCCAGTC
>Ga0209534_10004839_pt1 | contig 12204 bp, 10 predicted proteins | sample COG_07_FD_184751 | JGI IMG/M metagenome (GOLD analysis project Ga0209534, IMG submission 184751) | Pelagic Microbial community sample from North Sea - COGITO 998_met_07 (SPAdes) (version 2) | ecosystem: Environmental > Aquatic > Marine > Neritic zone/Coastal water | place: Helgoland, sampling... | reverse complement strand
AATAGAAAAGCGGGCAGAGGAGTTTGGGAAGTCCGAAACCGATGCGATCAAGCCGTTCGGGTACGACCTGTTTGCTTCCGATCCATCAACCTTTGCCCCGGGCAATGAAGTGCCCATTCCATCCGACTACCGGATCGGCCCGGGAGACTTGATTGAGATCCAGCTTTTTGGACAGCGTAATGATTCATTCAGCCTGGGGATTTCCCGGGAAGGAATGCTTCGCTTCCCCGGCATTGGGCCTATTAATGCCTTTGAGCAAGGAACCACATTTCTTGAGCTTAAAAATCATTTAAAAGAAAAAATCCGTGAGCACTTGGGCGAAGGTGTGCAAAGCTCTATCACCCTGGGTGCCTTTCGGAGTATCCGGATTTTCCTGCTTGGAGAGGTTCGTAAACAGGGGGCTTACACCGTGAGTGCACTATCCACGACCATCAATGCATTGCTGAGTTGCGGCGGTATCAAAGAGTCTGGGAGTCTGCGTAAAATTCAACTGAAGAGGGCTGGTAAGATTGTTTCGACATTGGACCTCTATGACCTTCTTCTTCGTGGCGATACCAGTGCGGACAAAGCCCTACAACCAGGAGATGTCATTTTTGTGCCTGTGGTCGAACAACAGGTCACTATTAGTGGGGCAGTGAAAAGACCCGCAAAATATGAGATCCAGGGTGGAGAAACTTTGTCGGATATAATAGATCTGTCTGGCGGAATGACTGATCGATCGGTTTTGGATTTAATCAGGTTGGAGCGGCTTAATGCTGATTTTCGCACCATTGTCAAAAATCTGAATTATTCTGAGCACAAAGATTTTGTGATTTCGAGCGGCGATCTTATCTCAATCGGGTTTGCTGGTTCATCCATAAGAAATGTGGTTTCGATCATTGGTGCGGTTGAAAATGTCGGAGATTATGAATGGAAAAAGGATCTTGAACTTAACGACCTTACAAATTCCAAGGATGATTTTCTGCCCAACATTGATTTGCAGTATGGAATAATCCGTAGAAAAAATAAGGATGGCACATATTCCTGCCTGGCTTTCAAGCCGCAGGAATTGGTATCCGCAAAGACCATTCCTATAAAGCTTCAATCCCAAGATCTTGTCTATTTCTTTACCAGGGACAAAGAATCCCGCGAAGAATTACTCGCTGGGCTTTTATCAGACCTGCGCAACCAAACCATCTCGGGCCGTTTTGCTAAAATTGTCAGAATTTCCGGGTCGGTTCATTTCCCTGGTGAATATCCTTTAACCGATTCCATGAATTTATCTGATTTGTTTAATGCAGGCGGTGGGACTAAGGATTCGGCATATATGCTCGATGCAGAAATTTCCCGGGTAATAGTTGGACCCGATCAGACCGCTTCGGTTGAGCATATTCGATTAGACCAAAATGTCCTTGCTGAAAGCAATGCTTCCCAGGCCATCCAGATCCATCCTTATGATATCCTTTCCATCAAGCCCATTCCGCTTTGGAGGGAAGGGGAGGCGGTCATATTGGCTGGCGAGTTTACATTCCCTGGGACTTACTCGATTAAGCCGGGTGAAACCTTGATGGACATTATTAATCGTGCCGGGGGGTTGACTGATCGTGCCTTTCCCAGTGGAGCGGTATTCTCCAGGGAAAACTTAAGGGAGAGTGAGGATCAGCAAAGAAAGCGGTTGATTTCTCAACTTGAATCGGATTTGGCCAACGCAACTTTGGTTGCTTTCGAACCTGAAGATGCCTCGCAGGCCAGTTCAGCGGCAAATGCCATGCTTTCCCGTCTCAAAAATACGAAATCACAGGGAAGATTGGTGATTAAACTGGAAGAATTAATCAGAAATCCCTCTCAGACAGATATTCTTGTAAAAGACGGTGACATTTTGACAGTGCCACAAGTTCCCTATGCGGTCAGTGTTTCCGGAGAAGTGCAGTTTCCCTCCTCTCACATGCATGAAAAAACCCTGCAACTAGACGATTATCTTAATCGCAGCGGAGGATTTACCCAAAATGCCGATAAGGGCCGAACTTTTGTGGTCAAAGCAAACGGCTCTATCATGACTAAAGGTGGCAACGCCTGGTTTGGTAAAGTTAGCAGTGCTCACAAAATTGAAGCTGGCGATGTAATTGTGGTCCCCATCGATCTTAAGCAAACCCGTTTTTTGGAAAACCTAACCTACGGAACCCAAATTATCTACCAAATAGCCGTGGCCTTAGCCGCTGTTAATTCCTTTTAGACTAGGATAAATTCTGCAACTCCAAGTCAGAAACCAATAATTCATTTTGTTCAAAAAAACTTGAACAAACACTTTCTTTTTGTCAGAAAAGAATTGATGAATGCATTTTCAGTTACCAATCCAGCCCTGTCTGAAAAGACCGACGAGTTGGACGAATGGGAAAGTGCAGTGATCGATTTATTTCTAAATGCAGCAAACTCCTTTGGCTTGCCTAAGTCCTATGGACAAATTTACGGACTTCTCTTCTGCAGGGATCAAGCATTGTCTATGAATGAGGTGATGGATTTGCTGCAAATCAGCAAGGGTTCAGCCAGCCAAGGGTTGCGCGCCATTAGGCAATTTGGTGCGGTTTCCTCAACTTTTGCTCCGGGCGATCGCAAGGAGCGCTTCGTTGCCGAGATTCGCCTGCGCAAGCTGGTAAGGGGTTTTCTGCGGGAACAGGCGGACCCACACCTCGAAAAGGGGGTGGCTCGTCTAAAACAGATCGAGGGGTTGCTCGAAGGTTCAGGTTCTAAGGATTCCCGGATCAGGGGAGCCCGCAGGCATGAGATTTTATCAGGTTGGCACCGGCAAATGAGCCGGTTGCTGCCTTGGGTCAAGATGATCGTTGGAAAGAGCGATCGGTTGCCCAAAAAAAATAAAGATTAACCAAGCTAGGATATCTACTCTTCAGATTGGCTTTGCTTGTCGCAAACGGCTAAGGGCGGTAGCGTATTCAATTTATTGTTATGACTGAAGAAACTAAATCATCCACTAAATACCTCATGGTCGAATCAAGTCCTTCGGTAGATGAGGATGAAATCGACCTGTTCGAACTCATTCGCACCCTCCTTCAGGCGTGGAAGACCATCGTGGGAATTACTATTGCTTGTCTTGGCTTAGCGGTTGCCTATGCCCTCCATGCTCCAGAGGTCTTCAAGGCAGAGACACTCCTTGCTCCCGCATCAAAGGAAAAGTCGGGTGCACCCTCTTCCCTAGGTCAATTTGGTGGACTGGCGGCGATGGCGGGAATTTCCATACCTTCTAGCACAAATACTGAAAGGGTACTTGCCACTTTAAAAACCCGGAAGTTTCTAAAAAATTTCGTTAAAAACAAAAATCTTTTACCTAAAATATTTAGTGATTATTGGGATGAATCATCTAATTCATGGGTACTTAAAGAAGGCCAAGATCAATTCGAGAATGATGATGCTGTCCCAGCCCTTCAGCGAGCTATCGAAATTGAAGGCAAATCGGGACTAATTAGCCTGTCCATTTCCTGGAAAGATCCAGCAGTTGCGTCTGAATGGGCGAATGCACTGGTTAAGCAGCTCAATGAGCAATTACGGGAAAAAGCCATTGCCGATTCCCAAAAGCGGATAGGATACCTCGAGCAGGAACTAGCTAAGACTACTCTTCAGGGCATGCGTGCCGTGCTTTACAACCTTCTCGAGTCTGAAAAACAGCAAGCCATGCTTGCCAATGTTAAAGAGGACTTTGCCCTCGAAGTAATCGACCCCGCTGTTTCTCCCGAAACTCGGGAAAAGCCCAAGCGAAAATTAATCGTAGCATTAGCTGGGGTCTGTGGAGGCTTTCTTGGTATTTTTGCGGTTTTCTTCACTCAGTTCTTACGAAAGCTAAAATCTTCTTCTGAATAAATACAATCATGAATAATTCCTTCTCCAAAATCTCAGTCATTGGTCTTGGGTATGTCGGCCTTCCCTTATCCCTTCAGTTTGCCCGATCAGGCGTAAAAGTACTGGGGCTTGATCTTGATCCCCAAAAAGTTGAATCCATTAATTCTGGTAAATCTTACCTCAAGCATTTTTCTTCCGAAAGTATCGCAGAACAGGTAAGTGCAGGCCGTTTTGAGGCAACCGTTGATCCCTCCTGCCTATCTGAGGTGGAAGCAATTCTTATTTGTGTTCCCACTCCCTTGGATGATCATCGTGAACCTGACCTATCCTTCGTTCTCGAAACAGCCCGCAGTATCTCCCCGCATTTACCTAAGGGTGTGCTTGTTACTCTTGAGTCGACAACCTATCCAGGGACTACGGAGGACGAACTTCGTCTAGTCTTGGAAGAAGGCTCAGGGATGAAGGCTGGAGTTGACTTTCATTTAGCCTATTCTCCAGAGCGTGAAGATCCAGGTCGCGAGGATGCCAGTGTAAAAACAATCCCCAAAGTGGTGGGGGGTTATACCCCAAAATGTGCGGATCTAGCTGAAGCCCTATACGGCCAGGCTTTGGACAAAACCCATCGGGTGTCTTCCTGTCGGGCAGCGGAGGCTACGAAACTTTTGGAGAATATTTTTCGCAGTGTGAACATTGCCTTGGTCAATGAGCTCAAGGTGGTTTACGAAGCTATGGGCATCAATGTGCATGAGGTGATCGATGCTGCATCCACCAAACCCTTTGGTTTTATGGCATTCCGTCCCGGCCCGGGTTTGGGTGGGCACTGCATACCGATTGATCCCTTTTACTTAACCTGGAAAGCAAGGGAGTTTGGCAAGCATACCCGCTTTATTGAACTTGCAGGCGAGATCAATACCGCCATGCCTGATTATGTAATATCCAAGGTTGCTGATGCTCTGAACGATGAGGGTAAAGCAGTCAAGGGTGCTAAAATTTTAGTTCTCGGACTCGCTTACAAAGCCAATGTCGATGACTGCCGGGAGTCCCCCAGTTTTGTATTGATGGAGAAATTGGAAGCTAAGGGTGCCACAGTAAATTATAATGATTCATATGTTTCCGTCGTACCACCAACTCGTGAACATGCCCATTATACAGGCAAACAATCAGTGGATATTGAGGATGCATATGACCTCATTTTGATATCAACTGATCATAGCGAATATAAAACCTTTGATTTCAGTAGTTATTCCTGCCCGCTTGTCGATTCCCGAAACTGTATTATCAAAAAGCCCCAAAAATATTACCAAGCTTGAGTAAAAAATATTTAGTTACTGGTACCGCGGGGTTTATTGCCTCGCAAATCAGTAAGCAATTGCTTGATCAAGGCGAACGAGTCGTAGGGGTGGATAATCTTAATGACTATTACGATGTACGGCTTAAGAACTGGCGACTCCAGCAACTAAAAGCTCACCCCCATGCTGAGAATTTTTCCTTTGATTGTTTAGATATCGAAGATCAAGCCAATTTAAGCGATCTTTTTAAGACGCAGGGCCCTTTTGATGCTGTGCTTAACTTGGCTGCCCGTGCAGGTGTTCGCTACAGTATGGAAAACCCTCATGTGTATCTTTCCACCAATGCCGAAGGTACCCTCAACCTACTTGAGTGTATGCGGACACAAGGATGCAAAAAACTTGTTTTGGCTTCCACATCCTCCCTTTATGCCGGTCAAAAAATGCCCTTTACTGAGGACTTGGCTGTAAATGAGCCCCTTTCCCCCTATGCCGCCTCCAAGAAAGCGGGTGAGTTAATGGCTTACAGTTATCACAAACTTTATCAGATGGATGTATCCGTTGTTCGCTATTTCACTGTTTTTGGCCCCGCCGGTCGTCCAGACATGTCCCCTTATCGATTCATTAAATGGATTGCCGAGGAAGAAACCATTCAAATGTTTGGAGATGGTTCTCAATCCCGAGATTTTACTTATGTGGATGATATAGCTAGAGGAACCATTTCTGCTATTGAGGATGTAGGATATGAAATCTTCAATCTGGGCGGTGGCAGAAATCCAGTTTCCCTAAATATCATTGTTTCCAAGTTGGAACAGTTATTGGGTAAAAAAGCAAAGATTGATCACAAACCCTTCCATGTGGCCGACCTGATGGAGACTTGGGCGGATATTTCCAAGGCTAACAATTTATTGGGTTGGGAACCTCAAGTTTTACTTGATGAAGGGCTCGAAAAATCAGTTCAATGGTACATTAATAATCAAAATTGGCTCAAAGAAATATTTGTATGACGAATAATGAACAATCTAATGTGGCACTTGTAGGCTGCGGGTACTGGGGCAAAAACCTTTGCCGAAACTTTCATGCTTTTGGGGCTCTCTCTTTTGTGGTCGATGCCACCGAGAACGGGCAGACCACTGCCCGTTCCATTGCTCCTGATGCCCAAATAACCGATAGCTTGGATGATGTGCTGAGGAATGATCAAGTTCGGGGCGTTGCCCTGGCGACTCCTGCAGAGACTCATGCTGAGTTAGCGATCCAAGCCATGCAGGCAGGCAAAGATGTCTTTGTCGAAAAACCTATGGCCCTGACCCTGGAAGATGCCGAAAAGATGAAAAAAGTAGCGGAGGAAACAGGACGCATTCTTATGGTTGGACATCTCCTTGAATACCACCCTGCGGTTCTCAAACTTGTAGAAATGATCGCTTCGGGAGAGTTAGGCAAAATCAATTATATTTATTCGAACCGTTTGAATTTTGGGAAAGTGCGGACTGAGGAAAATGCCCTTTGGAGTTTCGCTCCCCATGATGTGGCGGTCATTCTTCGTTTGATGGGGCAGGCACCGGTAGAGGTTTCCGCATGTGGCGGATCTTACCTTACAAATGGAGTTGCAGATACCACCATGTCCAATATAAGTTTCTTAAACGAATCCCGGGCTCATATTTTTGTCAGTTGGTTGCATCCATTCAAAGAGCAGCGACTCGTAGTTGTGGGAGATAAAAAGATGGCGACCTTCAATGATGTCGCTCCTTTTGGGGAAAAACTTCAATTATACCCACAAAATGTCGAGTTCGATGGGCCAATACCCATTCTCAAAAAAGAGGACGCCAAATTTGTAGAGCATGCAAACACCGAGCCATTGCGGGAGGAATGCAAACATTTCCTGGAATGCATCCAATCCAGAAACCAACCGCTAACGAATGCCCAATCCGGCATTGATGTATTAAAAGTTCTGCACGCCAGCCAACAAAGCATCGAGCAAAATGGAGTACCTATTTCATTATGAGTGATTCCAATCCATCAAAAATTCATCCATCTGCAGTTGTAGATGAGGGGGCAGTCATTGGTGACGGTACGGCCATTTGGCATTTCTCTCATATTTGCTCAGGTGCGGTAATCGGAAAGAACTGCTCAATTGGTCAAAATGTATTGGTAGCAGACAATGCAATTCTTGGTAACGGAGTAAAGATACAGAACAATGTAGCTATCTATGGCGGAGTGGCTGTAGAGGATGATGTATTTCTTGGGCCATCCTGCGTTCTTACTAATATTACCAATCCACGCTCACAGGTTAGTCGGAAAACCTTGTATGAAAAAACCTTGATTCGTAGAGGTGCAACCATCGGGGCAAATGCTACAATCGTTTGTGGAATTACTTTAGGTCGCTACTGCTTCATCGGAGCCGGAGCTGTCGTTACCAAAGATGTTCCTGACTACGGCCTAGTTATTGGAAACCCAGGAAAGCTATCTGGCTACATGAGTCGACACGGTCATAAGTTAAACTTTGAAGATTCCAACCAAGCAATTTGCCGAGAATCCAACTACCATTACGAAAAGCTTGGGGAAGAAGTAAGATGCCTTGATCTAGATGAAGATAAAACACTTCCGGATGAACTTTCAGTAGGATCGAAATCTTACGATGATTTCAAGTAAATCAGATATATTTAAGAGCATTTGAAAAAAGCCATCATCACTGGAATCACCGGCCAAGATGGATCGTATCTAGCTGAGTTGCTTTTAGAAAAAGGTTACGAGGTGCATGGGATTGTTCGCCGTTCCAGTTCATTTAACCGCTGGCGGATTGAGCATCTTATTCAAGATCCTGATATTTACGGAAAGAAATTGTTCCTCCATTATGCTGATCTAAGTGATGATGCTTCCCTCCGCAGAATTTTTTCGAAAACTAAACCAGATGAGTTCTATCATCTCGCCGGTCAGAGTCATGTTGGCATCAGTTTTGAGATTCCTGAAGTCACTACTCAGGAAATTGCCAACTGCACTCTTAAATTACTTGAAATATGCAGAGATCAGGATGCCCCGCCCAAGGTCTATTTAGCCTGTTCTTCGGAGATTTTTGGCAATTCTTTGGACTCTGCCCAGAATGAAAATTCACCTCTCAATCCCACTTCGCCTTATGGGGTTGCAAAAGCCTTCTGTTTGCACACGGGACATATTTACCGGGAATCTTATCAATTATTTGTCTGTAATGGAATTTTATACAACCACGAGTCCCCACGCCGTGGAGAAAATTTTGTTACTCAAAAAATTGTTCATGGGGCAGCAGCAATTGCTAAAGGAAAGTCAGACTGCTTGGAGTTAGGAAATCTAGATATCGAAAGAGACTGGGGATATGCTCCAGATTATGTCCTAGGTATGTGGTTAATGCTCCAGCAGGAGACTCCATCCGATTATGTATTAGCGACGGGTACTGCCCATAAATTATCTGAGTTTCTCGAAACTGCCTTTCAATACTTTAACTTAGACTATCAAAAATATGTCCGGGTTAACAAAAAATTTATTCGCCCCAATGAACCTCAAAAACTTTGTGGTGATTCGTCTAAAGCAAGAAATATTCTTAAATGGAAGCCAACTCTTAATTTCTCTGAACTTATTCATGCTATTTGTGAAGTAGTTTCTCAAAAATAATACTAATGCAATTCATTGACCTAAAATCTCGGCATAATCTTATTTCGGATAAGATAAATGCCCGTATCCAAAAAGTCATGGACCATGGACAATTTATCCTTGGTCCAGAAGTTCGAGAGCTTGAACAGAAACTTGCTGATTTCACAGGTTCAAAACATTGTGTTACTGTTTCCAGTGGTACAGATTCATTGCTCATTGCATTAATGGCCCTAGGTATTGGTCCAGGAGACGAAGTCATTACCGTACCTTACACTTGGATCTCCACCGCGGAGGTCATTGCTTTACTTGGTGCCAAGCCAGTGTTCGTGGATATTCGGCCAGATACTTGGAATATGGATGAAAGTCTACTTAAGGCTACCATTACCTCAAAAACCAAAGCAATCATGCCAGTATCCATTTATGGCCAATGTTCAGATATGGATGCCATTAATGCTATCGCTAAGAAGTACAATCTTCCTGTGATCGAAGATGCTGCTCAAAGTTTTGGTGCAACTTACAAGGGAGAGAAATCCTGTAATCTTTCAACTATTGGAAGCACCTCCTTTTTCCCGTCCAAGCCCCTTGGTTGTTATGGCGATGCTGGAGCACTTTTTACAAATGACGATGAAGTAGCGGAGAAGTTTCGCTGGATTCGTGTTCATGGGCAGGAACGCAAGCATCATCATCCAATTTTGGGAATTAATGGTCGTATGGATACTATACAGGCGGCTATTTTATTAGAAATATTAGAAGTTTTTCCAAATGAAGTTCACAAGCGGGAGCAACTTGGCCAAACATACTCAAAAGGCTTAGCCCATCTCGATGGTCTGGAAACTGCAAGAATTGGAGAGCATAACACCTCGGTCTATGCTCAGTATACGATTCTAGCTGAGCAACGAGAAGAGATTCAACAATCCCTTAAAGATAAAAATATTCCTTCGGTTTCCTATTACTCTGTACCCCTTCATCTCCAACCTGTGTTTAATAATTTGGGATATAAAAAAGGAGACTTTCCCGTTGCTGAAAAAGTTGCCAATGAATGCCTAAGTCTTCCTATGAGTCCATATTTGAGTGCCCAAGACCAAAGTCAGGTAATTGAGGCAATTTTATAATCTTCTATGTTTTTCTTTTAAATTTGAAAATAATCACAATTTTAGGGGCAAGGCCGCAGTTTATAAAAGCTGCTGCTGTTAGCCGTGCGATTCGCGAGCATAATGCAAAGGGTAGCTATTCCATCAAAGAAATTATTGTTCATACTGGGCAACATTATGACACCAATATGTCAGATGTTTTCTTTGAAGAAATGGATATACCTAAACCAGATTATAGGTTAGAGTGTGGAGGATTGGGCCATGGAGCCATGACTGGTAGAATGCTTGAAAAAATTGAAGAAATTCTTGCAAATGAGAAACCGGATTGGGTGCTCGTTTACGGTGATACAAATTCCACTTTAGCGGGTGCCTTAGCTGCATCTAAAATGCATATCCAAGTTGCTCATGTTGAAGCGGGACTTCGTTCATTCAATATGGCGATGCCTGAAGAAATGAATAGAATTCTGACTGATAGGGTATCCAATTATTTATTTTGCCCTACGGAAACTGCTGTTAAGAATCTTGAACAAGAAGGTTTCCCATTTCCAACTGTAAGAAAAGTTAAACAAGAAATTTCAAATGTAGGTGATGTAATGTACGATGCTACACTATTTTATCAAAAAAAAGCCAAAGAGACAGTAAGCTTAGAAAAATGGGGTTTAGTTGAAAATGGATATGCGTTGTGTACTATTCATCGTGCGGAAAACACAGATGACCCCAATCGTCTTCAATCAATCATCAAGGCACTTACTACAATTAACAAAAGTTTACCAATCATCTTACCCCTTCATCCTAGAACCAAGAAAATCATTTCTGAATTATCATTTGCGAATTTGCTTACTTTTTTGAATGTAATTGATCCAATATCTTACATTGAAACTCAAAGACTTGAGATGAGTGCGAAAGTAATACTAACTGATTCTGGAGGTATGCAAAAGGAGGCATTTTTTCACAAGGTACCCTGCATCACATTGAGGGATGAGACTGAGTGGGTTGAAACACTAGAATCAGGATGGAATCGAGTAACTGGTGCATCAGAAAATAATATACTCGATTCGTTCGAAAATTATTCGATACCAAAAAAACATTTGAATTTTTATGGAGATGGTCAATCAGCATCAAAAATCTTACAAACACTATTGAATGAATATTGAAAATTCTAAAATTTTAGTAATCGGAGGAGCGGGTTTCATCGGAAGCTTTGTTGTTTCTGAATTACTTAAAACGAATGTCGGCAAAGTTGTTATTTACGATAATTTTGCCAGAGGAAAGCAATCTAATGTATCTGATAGCTTAAATTATCCTCGTTGTGAAGTTTACCCTAATGGGGGGGATGTTCGAGATGTAGATACTCTGAACGATGCAATGGAGGGATGCGATGCAGTCGTCCACCTAGCAGCTATGTGGCTTTTGCACTGTAAGGATTTCCCTCGGACTGCTTTTCATGTAAATATCGAGGGTACATTTAATGTTCTTGAGGCTTGCGTAAAAAACAACATCAAGCGCTTAGTTTATTCATCTTCTGCCTCGGTTTACGGAGATGCATCCGAGGTGCCAATGACAGAAAGTCACCCTTTCAATAACAAAAATTTTTATGGGGCGACTAAGATTGCAGGTGAAGCGATGTGTCGTGCTTATCATGATCGTTATGGTTTAAATTATGTTGGGCTGAGATACATGAATGTCTATGGTCCACATCAGGATCAAACTGCAGCTTACACTGGTGTTATTCCAATAATGTTGAACAAAATTGATGCAAATGAAGCACCGACGATTAATGGAGATGGCACTCAGGCTTATGATTTTATCGATGTCGAAGATGTTGCCAGGTGTAATATTTGTTCATTGGAAGCAGATGCAACGGATGAGTTTTATAATGTCGGTACTGGAGTGCAGACGAGTATCAAAGATTTATGTGATACCATATTGGACTTAAAAGCTTCTGATCTTAAGGTAACTTATAACCCTTACAGCGAAGATGATGCTCGCAGGCTTGTTCAGAACCGAATTGGGTGCCCCAAAAAAGCTACGAAGGATCTTGGATTTACTTACAAGTATGATTTACGAACTGGTCTCCAAAGATTGATTGACTGGAGAGCAACCCATAAACCTGAGAACCATTGAATATACCAATAGCCAGAACGAATCTCCTAGATTCTGAAATAAACTCCGTTTTGGGACCTCTTAGGTCGGGATGGTTGGTACAAGGGCCAAAAGTGAAAGAGTTTGAAGACAAGTGGTGTTCATTTACTGGTGCACAGAATTCTATCGCTGTCACTTCTTGTACAAGTGGACTTCACCTTTCTCTTGCGGCCTCAGGTTTTGGTCCAGGAGATGAAGCGATCGTTCCGGCCTTTACTTGGATCTCCACTGCGAAT
>Ga0209534_10004831_pt1 | contig 12213 bp, 10 predicted proteins | sample COG_07_FD_184751 | JGI IMG/M metagenome (GOLD analysis project Ga0209534, IMG submission 184751) | Pelagic Microbial community sample from North Sea - COGITO 998_met_07 (SPAdes) (version 2) | ecosystem: Environmental > Aquatic > Marine > Neritic zone/Coastal water | place: Helgoland, sampling... | reverse complement strand
AACCGAAGGTTGTTCCTCAATTGCCATGTGGAACAAAGGATCCCTTTTCAGTTGATTATTATTTATCAAAGAATTAATTGAAATATTCGATAATTTATTATGTCTATTGTATATATTATCTTACATACAATGGAATTAGCAATACCATTAATAGCATTAGGCGGTTTATATATTGTGTCAAAGCAGAAAAAAGACGAGGATGAAGGAGAATATGAAGAAGGATTTATAGGTGGTCAAAAACTTCCCAATGTAGATGTTCCAAATAAAAACTTTCCAAATGAATATCCTATTCAAACACCTGAATACTCTCGAACGGAAAAACTAACGGTGGATAATAAATTACATAATGGTACGTCTTATACTGATAAATATTTCAAACCTACTCCAAGAACTCATTTAGATGGTTCTACAAATTCTCTAGAAAATAAAAACGTTACATCTGTAAGCGAAATTGAAAAAATGCACTTACAAAATCAGGGTCAAGAATTTACATCAATGACTGGTTCCAAAGTTGACAATGATTATTTTAGACATAATAACATGGTTCCATTTTTTGGTAGAAATAACACTGCTCGCAGCGTAGAGAATAATCAAACTGATTCGGTCATGGATAATTATTTAGGAAAAGGAACTCAACAAATTGAAAAAAAGGAACAATCGCCATTATTTGCACCTAGTGATAATTATCAATGGGCATATGGAGCACCCAATCAAACGGATTTTATTCAATCGCGTGTAAATGCTTCAACCAAAATATCCAATGTTCTTCCTTTTGAACAAGAAAAAGTGGGTCCAGGTATAGATAAGGGTTATGGGACAGAAGGGTCTGGTGGATTTAACTCCGGAATGGCAAATCGAGATTCATGGATGCCAAAAACAGTGGATGAAATGCGTGTAAAAACAAACGCAAAATCATCCGGTGTTGGTTTGTTTGGTCATGAAGGTCCTGCGGTAAGTTCGATTAAAGAACTGGGTTCTATTGGCAAATTAGAAAAAAATCGTCCAGAACGATCTTTTGAAATGGGACATGACAGAGTAATGACAACCACTGGTTTAGAAAAGGGCGTTACTTTGCGTCCTATCCAAGAAGATCGATATACAAATAGACCCGAAACAACAACCTCTTATACGGGTGCTGCCGGATCAAACAATGAAGGAGTCTTTGTGGACGGTGAATATATGCCTTCCAAACACATTGATTTAGGAAGTGTTCCTCTTTCGACTGTCAATGCCGTTGGTCATGGTGGAGCAACCGATGGTGATTATGGTATTAAATCACAAATGAAATACAATAATAATCGTAGTGCGAATCATCAAACCGATTATTTCGGCGCTTTTAGTGGGGCAATTGGTTCTGTTATATCTCCATTACTAGATGTTTTACGTCCTTCTCGCAAGGAAAATACGATTGGTACATTACGTCCTTATCAAAACGCCTCTACACGTGTTACACAATCCTATATTTTTAATCCTGCTGATCGTCCATCGACCACAATTCGTGAGACAACTGAAAATGCCAAATTTCATATGAATGCCGGTAATTCTACGTTAAATAAAGGTGGTTATAGTGTGGCAAGTGTTCAACCGATTGACAATAATCGTATGAATCAGTCTGATTATTATTATGCTGGAAATGCGTCTGCTGGTTCGGGAACAAAGGAAGCGCGCCCTTATGATGCCGAATATAGGCAGCACAATAATGATATAAAATCATCCACTATTAAGGGGCGCATGGTTCCAGGAAACATGTCTATGATGAACAATGAAGTAAATTACCAAACAAAGGATATGACGAATCAATTATCTAACGGTAGAGCCCCTTTACCTGGTCAACGTCAGGGACCACCAAGTTTAGATAATATGGGTCATTTACAAGGGAAACTTGATTTACCCTCTGAAATTCCCAATAATCGTAATGGAAACGAATTATTATCATCCTTGAAAAATAATCCATATTCATTAAGTATTACGCGATAAAATATTTTATAATGATTATATAGTTTTTATATATAATCATGCCATTTTTCAAAAAAGATAAAATATTTCTTATTCATATTCCAAAAACAGGTGGTACAAGTATTGAAAAGTATCTCGCAAAACGCAACAATATTGACTTGAATATAGATATTATATATCATCGATATTACGAAGAGTCTATCAATAAAGAGTTCGAACAACTTAAAAAAAAATGGAAGCAAATAATGAACGAACAAACAATACATTTAGAAAAATCGAAATTTCAAGCGCTTAAATTTCGCAAAAATAGCATAGGAAATGACGATTCTAGTAACGACGGTGACCAATTACAAATGATAAAAGAGAGTTTACCTGAATATAAAGCATTCAAGAAAATAAGATTGTGTAAAGAATTAAAACATTCATTTCAGCATATGACATGGATTGAAATATGTAAATATAAGCAAATTTTACTCGACGAATCGTTTCATCATATATTATCGTCAAGTCCATATGAACGAAATGATTTTGAAATTATTACAGTTGTTCGAAATCCATATGATCGTATTATATCAGAACTGTTATTTCGTGGAATTATTGACAATACTACTATTCGAAATCCGGAAATAGTGTGTAATAAACTAAAGAAATATTTTCAAAGTATGGATTTATTTGATAATCATAAATTACCTCAATATTTGTTTTTAATAGACGAGTCGGGCGATTTAATTAAGAATCTAATTATTTTACGAACAGAATCATTGACACAAGATATGCAACGATTGGGTTATATTGATTTTAATCATAATTTTCAAGTTTCGAATTGTAAATTCCCGCACGGAAAAACGAAATATGATAATGCGTTAAACTCCACGTCAATAAAAATGATTAATGAATATTACAAAAGAGATTTTGAACTGTTTGATTACAATTATTTATGAAAACAATTTGTTCATAATGAGCGCTTCTTTATTTTCACTGGGTTTTTGAAACAATTGATACAATACGTTATTATCACGGAATCGTATTGTGTATTGCTGTTGGGTTTGGTTGCGTCCAATACGTCCCATTGCTTGAATCGTTTTTTGCTGCGTCATTTTGGTGAGATCTTTTCCAATATATCCATGACAAAACTGATAGTTCGTGCCATAAATGTAGTCAGATGACGCCAATATGATATACAAGTTCTGTTCGTATGCGAGTTTTTTCATAATTTCCATATATTTATGATTAGCTGTATTTTCGTCAGTGAACATACCAATACCGAGTAGTAATAACATTTTCATTTGATCGGGAACATCCGTTGCCATGATCTGACAAACATCGTCATCCGAAATATTCGGTTTAAACGCGTCCTTTTTAAACGACGATTGCCATAACGATTGATGTTCCTTAGAATTGGGAATATATATTTCTTCAAGATTAATAACGTTAATTCTCGACTGTAGATTGCTAATAGTATTGTGTAATTTGGCAATTTCAGGATTTAATTCTGTATCTCGATTGGCAATTTTACTAGTTCCTTTCCCTTTACCCTTCTTCTTGTCGTCATCGCCTTTATTCATCATTTTTTCCTTTTTCAATTGAATCTCTTCTAGTTTCATTTCGGCATTTGTAAGATGCTCCTGAATTTGACTATTACTCGCAATTTTTTGACTAATAGATTGAAATACGCGTTCCGGTAAATTCGTTTGTTTAATATAATAGTTCGCAATATTTTCAATATTATTGGCAAGATAAATGGTTGGACCATCTGTCAATGTTTGTGCGTCACTGGTTGTAATGTGTAGTCCAGTAATAGTGGTTGGCGCATGTAATTTTCCACCCACACTAGGATCTACTTTTGGTTGTTCTACACTACGAAATTTCTTTGATGATTTATCTGGATACAATTTGCTTTTTTGATTATCAGATAATTGTTGGAAAATAGAATCCCATTTTTCTGGATCCACGTGTTTTAGCACATGTAAATAATACAATTTCAAGTTGTTCATTGTAACTTCTGAAATATCGTGTTGAAAATACTCTTCCATTTTAAATTCGTCAGGAATCGCATGTTCTTTATGACACATTTCAATAAAACGTATGACTTCGATTAAATCAAAATACCGTAACATGGTCTTGTTTCTATTACAATGCGTCACGCTTGTCTGAAGTTTGTCATAATCTTCATAAAGCAAATGTGGAACTACTGACTTACAATCTTCATTCAACAGAGCAATGGATTTTCGGCAATCAAAACTAGAAATCGTTTCAATTTGCGCATTATCAAATCTTTGGCGAAATGAAACCAATGTGTCTTCAATTTCTTCTTGATGAGGCAATGTAGCACACGACAAAACTACCTTCGATATTTTGTTTTCACTCCATACTTTTTCAATCAATTCATGAAGTGGGTGTTCATCATAGTCCATTGAAATCGTTGGTTCATCCCAATATGTAATCAAATCATAATCTCGAGATGTTTTTTCCAGTCCTTTGAAATGATCCTTCTTTTCTTGTAGTTCACCTACTTTCATTTTACAATTTTCCATTTGTATTTCATTATTCTGCTGTTTTGCTTGTTTAAACAGATCTTTATGTTCTTCGATTGATTCCTCAATCTCGCAAATCGTATCCTCGATTTCAGCTTCACGGTCACTTTTTTCTGTGAATGACATCATGTAATGCATCGCAACTAAATAAGATTTAATATCGCAAATCATAATCTGTACCTTATTTCCAACGCTATTATCTACTTTTCCAATACCACCCGATCTTCTATTAATTGAATATTCTGACGCGGCAAAATAATGAAGACGAATATCATCCGCGGTTTCACAACCAAACGCAATTCCGATTTTCTTGTTCATACATACTGCGGATTTTGCCAATGCTAAACCAACGTGTCTTGCCGCACAAATAAATATAATACGATGTCCCTCAGATAATCCAAGAGGTGTCAGTGTTTTACCTGTACCGGTAGGAGCAGTATATAAAACTAGTTTTGCCGGCATGGATGACATTTTCTGAATTTTATCGTCTTTAGATACATTTTTTGGAAGATTATTATGAAATACGTTATAAATATTCTTTTGGTGATCAAATAATTGAAAATCAGCATATTGAAGTAATGCCGGGTTTTGTTCAATAAACTCATATGCTTGTGATAATACGTCTTTCATGTGTAGTTTTTCATTACTTTGTTTAATAATATAATCCACAAATTGCAATACGTAACTATTCACATAGTTAATAGACGCCTTTTTTACCTGAATCAACGTGTACAAGTGAAAAGCATACTTGTCTGAACGACTGTCCAAATATTTTAGAATTTGTTCGCAGTATTTCAATAGTTCATGTTCAAATGCGGTTTGATTTGTTGACTCTTGTTTTTGATTGATTAAATTAATACGCATAAGGTCGCCCTTTTTTAGTTTTACCTTTTTTTCTTTAGGAGCAACATTTACCTTAAAGTTGCCACATAGTGATTCATATTTTTTCATATACTTTTTCACAATTACATCAAAATTCTCATTATATAAATAATAATGAATACCTGAAATAGTAGGATCAATTTTCATGAGTCCCAAAAGCGATAAGCTATTGTTACGTTTCATATGAACATCATGATAACCATCAATAATAAGTTGTAAAATATTCTTTTCATCAAGAGGTAATGGAATTTCAATGTTATTCCATTCCGTTCTTGATAATTTTCTTTGAGTAAGGTCCATATTTGATTACTAGATTTGTTTTTATGTTACTACAATAATATATAGTAATATAAATTCAATTTTATGTTACATTCAATCGCGATTTATAACAATGTTTTTAATAGCACTCGTTTTATCAATTACACCATTGATTTCTTCATTGTTTTTTCCTTGTACAGTAATAATATATTGTCCGGGAACATCAATATTAAATGGTTTTGACTTATAATCTGTCCATTCACCCACTTCAGGTGTAAGCGTATCAAATATTTTGTCATTTATCATTAAATCTAATTCATTCGAAATACCCGATTTATCACAACAATCGCGTCCACTTACGTAGAATTTTAAATAGTAATTTCCTTCGTATAATTGGACGATTGTAGAAATACTGGCAGTATTCTGTAAGGCGATTGCTTGCGAACCTTCTGGATATGGCGTTTTAAATCCCCATGGAACAGAATTATTTAACAATGCAGCACGATTTAACGACCAACCAGGTACAAGTGTTTTGGATGTATAATAATTATACGAATTTGGTTCGATTGCCGGTTTGGAAAAATCAAAATTGGGTAATTCCATTGTACATATGAATTTTGATTTCTTTGCGTCGAATTTGTAGTCAGTTAATTCTTTTTTCATATCATTTAATTGTTGTTTCACATTGTTGGCAAGCGTTTGAGTCTCACCACTAATTTCTTTTTTTACGCGATTTACAGTGTCTTGTGTTTTTTGAGCAACTTTTACTTCCTCACTTTGATCTGATGGTGCTGACATGCCTGCTTCAGTTTGAACATCATAATTGGCACGTGTATCAAATAAATTATTTAAATCGCTAAAATTGACAGTATATGTAGTATTACCTTCAATTATTTTCCTTTCCATTAAAGCATATGATATATACACCATAAGCGAAAATAATATTCCGTGTAATATGATATTTTTTGCGTTATTTTTTTTCATAATGGAGAAAAATATGCCAGGTGTGAATATGACAAATAAACATATGACATACAATACAAATATTAAATTCATTATATAATATATAAATACAATTATTCGTATATATTTAAATATAATTAGTATATATATGAAATTATTTTCATCTCTATTTCATTATGTATTAAAAACTGTGTCTAAATATAATATTGATGAGTCTCATTCGGTTGGACATGCCATGAATTGCTTGTATTATTCCAATCAAATATTTGAAGCAGAGGTAAAAGAAAATCCTGAAATAATGGAATATGAAAATATAATTTATATTTCGGCTGCTCTTCATGACATGTGCGATCAAAAATATATGAACAAAGAAGAAGGATTACGCAACATTACTAAATTCATTGAAGGATTAAGTGATCAACATGTACCGATATTAAGAAATGAGGATAAGTATGTTGTTAAAAATATCATTTCAACAATGTCTTATTCGCACGTAAAAACTTATGGATTTCCCAATTTGGGAAAATATCAAAGTGCGTATAACATTGTTCGTGAAGCCGATTTATTATGTGCGTATGACTTTGATCGTTGTATGTTATACAATATGTATCAACTAAATGGTACTATGGAAGAATCATTTCATGACGCCGACAAATTGTTTGAAAAACGTATGTTTAAACATAACGACGATGGGTTATATTTTACACAATATTCTAAACTGAATTATCAGAGGTTAGAGTTACAAAGTAGACAGCGAATAGAAAATTGGAGAAAGATGTTACACAAATAATCAAGTGATAAATAAATTATAAAACGTAATATAGGCAATTCCTATTTCAAACAGTACGTCGTATCCTAGTATGAAAAACGCATCTACGCAATTCTGTTCTTTTATTTTGTAATGGTTATTTTCCTTTATACATACCTCAACTTGTCTGAATTCTTTACAATAAGATACATATGTCCAAATGCTAGTGATATAAATCATAGACATGAACATATTAAATGCGCGCGTTATATGGTGCGGATGATTATATAATATCACGCCATTCCACAACGTTGCTGAAGACATTAATATTAATGACAATGGAGTATTGATTTGGCGTTTGGATAATACTTTTTTATTAGGGGTTTTTGACACCATATTTGTAACCATATACGCAATTAATAAATGATACAATGTTTGATAATATACGGAGTAAAAACGATCTCCAAAATATAATCCTATAATTGTCACTACACCGCCTTCTTGTATTCCTTGTAATGTTATGCCAATATATTTATTTAAGGGATATGTTATACCGTTTATATTTAACTTCATTGGTTTAATAATACGTATTTGTTGTTGATTTAAAAATAATTCTATCAATGTCCAAATAAAACTTGATCCGAACATTACATAATAATATTCCATGGTGTGATTGACATTATAATCGTGAAAACATAGTCCTAAACCTAATGTTATATAAATAATTTTTTTATTTGCGTTTGTCGCAAAATCACCTGTTCTTATTATATAATATTTATTATATAGCAGGTTCGTAATATTCATTTATATTCTTGAATGATATAAATGAAACGATTTAAGTTGTTTTATTTTTCTTATTTATGTGTTTCCTAATCGCGGAATATGTAATAATGGACTTGATTTGTATAATAATATGTCATTTATTTTGGTTGTAGTAGGAAATTCATTATTCGAGTAAATATCTTGTAATAATAACCATTCAAACATTCCTCCTGCGTAAATATAAACTTCGCTAAATCCAAGTTCACATAATTGTTTGTATTTTTTGTCGCATAAATTATCTGTTGAGTTTTTCCCGTATAAAATGATTTTGGTTTGAAATTTATTTTGATCCATTAATTTATTTATAGTTTGTTCTTCGATATTGATTAATAATGTGTTTTGAATTAAACAGTTTTGTAAATCATGTGGCATGGTATTCATTAAAATACATTCATTATTATGATGAATTCCATATAAAACATCTTCAAAACCTAATTTTATTATTTTTTCTTGTTGAAACCATCGAGAAAACATTTTGGTTATACTAAAATGTTTTCATCTTTTTATATGTTTGATTTAACAAATAACGTTATTAATCTACTGATAAATCTCCTTCTATAGGATCTGAATCGTTATTTGATACATCAATGGTTGTAGTATTATTTTCAGTAGGTTGTGATGCATCAGTAAATGTATAAGAACCAGTTAAAGGAATTGTATTTATGCTAATATCATAAGTTGAACCTAATCCGGCAATTGTTGTGTCTAAAAATCCTTGCATTAAATTATACAGTTCTTGTTCTAAATTTTGGTTTGGATTCGGTTGTGTATTTGTCGGTTGTGTATTTGTCGGTTGTCCATTATTTGGACCAGTATTTTGAGTATTTTGTTGTTGCTGATTTATATTACTTGTAACATTATATCTACATATTGGACATTGATGACTACGTCGGAACCAATTAAGTAAATTCGCGCGCATAAATGCGTGACCACAACCAATAATTTGACACAATGTATCACCATTTTGAAAATTCTCTAAACTAATTGGACAACGTGTTTCGCGAAGAGTTTCTTGTGATTGATCACTGTATGTAAAAGTGTTTGTATATTGTTGAATTTGTGCAGATGTTAAAATCTGCTGACCAGGTTGATTAAATATAGGTTGAGTCCATTGTGAAAACAAAAAAGAATTGTTTCTATTTTGAGATGGATTCGTTGCGTTTGTATAGTGTCTAAAATTATTACGTGCTTGTTGTGGTTGAGTTTCATTTATGCGCATTTGATAGTTCGTATTATTCATATTAATAAGGCGCAACATATCTCTTATATTTCCTTGATATTGTAACATGTTTGTATTATAATTTATCATCGTTTCATAAATTGTATCTAATTGACGATTTACATGTCGCATAGAAGGTGTACTATTAACATTTTGTGATTGACTAGTATTATTGGTTGGTGTAGTATTATTGGTTGGTGTAGTATTATTGGTTGGTGTAGTATTATTAGTTGGTATATTAGAATATTGTGAAAAAAAACTCTCAGACAAGTTGTTTAATATATCATCTATATTGTCTTCCATAAATAATTAATATAAAGATATTTATCTATATATCTTTAATACCAAATATTAATAATGAATAATATCGATCCAAATAAGGGTTTTACAGGGTTGACCAATTTAGGGAATACTTGTTTTTTAAATTCTTGTGTACAAGCACTTAGTCACACACATGAATTGACCGACCTCCTGTCTTCCGAAAAATACAAACATCATATTAATGAAACTTTGCCTGAAAATATTATTATACAAGAATGGACTGATTTACATAAAACAATGTGGTCACAAAACGGAGTTGTTTCCCCTAAGCGATTTGTACATCATATTCAACAATTAGCAGGTGTGAAGAATCGTGAATTATTTACTGGATGGGCACAAAATGATTTACCCGAATTTTTATTGTTTATGGTAGAATGTATGCATAATTCTATTTCCAGACCAGTAAAAATGAATATTAGTGGAAATGCGAAAGGAAATTTAGATAAATTAGCAGTTTCGTGTTATTCAATGTTAAAGGATGTTTATTCCAAAGAATATTCTGAATTTATGGAAATGTTTTATGGTATTTATGTTTCAGAATTGACTTCCGATGATAATAAAATAATACATTCCTTAAGACCCGAAAGTTATTTTATATTAGATTTAGAATTGCCAAAACACAATCCTTCTTTGTATGATTGTTTTGATTCTTTTACACAATATGAATATTTAGAAGGTGAAAATGCGTGGTATAATGAAAAAACCAAACAAAAGGAGTCTGTTAAAAAGCGTATTACATTTTGGTCACTTCCAAAAGTGCTTATTATTACATTAAAGAGATTTTCATTTGATGGTAGTAAAAAAAGACAGGATGTAGTCGATTTTCCATTAAATAATTTGGATTTATCAAAATATGTAACTGGTTATAATTCAAAACAATACAAATATGATTTGTATGCAATATGTAATCATAGTGGAGGTCCAATGGGGGGTCATTATACTTCTTATGTAAAAAGTGTTAGTAATGAATGGGTCCACTATAACGACACAAATGTAAGTCGTCATTTAAGTGAGAGTAAATTAGTGACACCGAAAGCGTATTGTTTATTCTATAGAAAACAATAATAATATTTAGGGATATATTTATCGATATGTGTGCATATAAATATATCTAATTCCTATATACAAATATAATTTATCATGGGAAATTTTTTATCAAATTTATTTGGCGATGCACCATTACCCCAAAGTGCTCCTTCGGCAAGTTATACGATAAGTCCATCTACAACTACAACACCATCTACAACTACAACTCCATCTACGTCCCAAACATCTTCTAGTCCATCGAACGGACAATGTCCAGCAGGGAGTGTTTCGACCACAACGACTAGTACAACAAATGGAACCACGAGTAGTCCTCCTCCCGCAGCTGTTCCGTTTCAGGGTAAAAGTGATAATGAATTTATGGAATTTTTAAATGATATCTTTAACGCAACAACATATAGCATTTTATTTTGGATTTTTGCGATGTATTTAGTATACCGTTTCGGGAAGGCCATTTTTTCGAATCGAGGAACATCAAATGAAACAAGTGGCGTTTCTTCTTATAGTCGCACTATAGATATTGTTTTAGCAATGATGTTAGGTATTTATTTTTTCCAAGGTTATTATTATTTGGACCAGAGCGATAAAGACAATATATTAGGATACTCATTACAATGGAGTGAAACCTGGTTAAACGATCCGTGGTCTTTATTTGGTATAATTTGGTTTACAATTATATTCTTTTTAATGGTCTATCTTTTGAGCGTTCCTATGGACAAAGATGTAAAACCGGTTTTAGTTCATTTTGTAGAACACAAAATATGGATTCTTTACGCAACATTTGCTGTCATATTTTTCTTTAAATATGTTCTTCAAATCCCTATTATCACGTTATTATTTAATAATGGTCTAGTTAATTATTTCAAAAATGTGCCTCCATTTAGTTCCGACTCGCCTGGTATATTTGAAGATATTTATGGAACATCAAGTTCTCCGGGAACTACAACATCAACTACAGATACAGTACTTACAACTGCTCCCTCACCCGCAACATGTGAACCAATTGACCAAGTATTTAACGTATCAAATAATGTCTATACATATGAGGAAGCACAACAAGTTTGCACAGCATTTGACGCCTCTTTGGCAACATATGATCAAATCGAAAGTTCTTATCAAAAAGGTGGAGAATGGTGCAACTATGGTTGGTCTGAAGGACAAATGGCATATTTTCCTACACAAAAGGACACATGGGATAAACTCCAAAACAATCCAAATACAAAGCACGCTTGTGGTCGCCCGGGTATTAATGGAGGATTTATTGATAATCCTTATATTAAATTTGGTGCGAATTGTTATGGAAAGAAACCTCCAAAACCGAGTGGTTGGGAACCATCTAATTATTATGAACAATGTGACACTACAAATCCCGAAGAAGAAGAAATGGAAAAACTGCGAAATCAAGCAAAATTAAATAGTTTCAATAATAAGAAATGGTCGCGTCACTAAGAATTTGATAAAATAAT
>Ga0209534_10004828_pt1 | contig 12218 bp, 15 predicted proteins | sample COG_07_FD_184751 | JGI IMG/M metagenome (GOLD analysis project Ga0209534, IMG submission 184751) | Pelagic Microbial community sample from North Sea - COGITO 998_met_07 (SPAdes) (version 2) | ecosystem: Environmental > Aquatic > Marine > Neritic zone/Coastal water | place: Helgoland, sampling... | reverse complement strand
CATACTTGTGTATTAGTTAAACATGTATTATAAATTTCGCGTATAGTCATAAATTGGAATATATGTGGCACTAATTCTCTAGGAAGTTCTGAAATCCTCGTTAATACTGTGTTTGGTTGTTGTCCACCTGATCCGCCGTTAGCAGACTTAAGAGCTGATTTTAAACTTAAATATTTAATTTTGTATTTTTCATATTTAGTTTTATAATTATTCATATAATAGTTATTAGAAATTTTGTATTATAATAACTATTAATAAAGGTCTATAATTAAATCTAGTTGAATAATTAATAATGTACTTTATTTAGATAATTATATATATTTAAAATTGAAAGTATTATTTATTAATATTATTCAATTAAATATTTATAATGAAAAGACTAATGAAAAAAGTAATATTTTCCGATGTAACAGCAAGAGATGGATTACAATCTTTACAAAAAGTATTTAGTGTAACACAGCGATCTAACTTGATAGAATCAATATCAAACTGCGGCTTTACCGAGATTGAGGTAGGTTCGCTTGTAAATCCAAAAGTAATGCCACAAATGAGCAAAAGTATTAATGTATATAAACAAACATTGTCACCGTCTCAATTTAAATCATTTGTATTAGCTGGCAATGAGAAAAGTATAAAAGAAATTAATGAAAATAATATTAAATATTTTTCATTATTTACTTCTCCATCTGATACATTTAATAAAAAAAATATAAACACAGATGTGGATGGTAGTTTTGAACGTTTTAAGAATATGTTAGATCTTCTTGATGATAGGAAACAACATCATATTAAAGGATATATTTCTTGTATTGGTGATTGTCCGTTCGAAGGCGAGATGAGTGTTAGTCGTATTTTATATACAATTGAACAATTTAATAAACTAGGTGTTGATGAAATTTGTATAGCTGATACAATTGGAACTTTAAAACCAGGTAAATTACAAGAATTATTAAATTTGTCATCAAAAATATACGATCATTCAAAACTTTCATTGCATTTACATACTGAGAATGAATTAACAACATATGTTTGGAAAGAAAATCTAATAGTTAGTATTAATAATAATGTGTTAAAATTTGATACTTCAATATTAGGTCTTGGAGGATGTCCAGCGGTTTATTCTAAAGGTAAAAAGAAAACGGGTAATTTAAATATTCTATATGCTGCTAAATTTTTAAAAGAGGAAGGTTATGATATAGGTGATTATATTGGATCAGATAAATGGATTCATAGTATTAAATTAATAGAAGATAAATGGAAACCATTAATAAAATGTATTATTTTTTAATGTGTTAATTTCATATACTCTTCTGACAATATAGTTAGTGCTTGAAAATAAGACCAAACTTCTTTCCTTGAATCTGCATCTAGTCTTTCATAGATATCTTTTAGTCTTAATATTTCATTTAGTGTATTTAAATCACCATTTATTTTATCATCATGATTGGATGTATTTGTAAAATATGTTTCATCCTCTGTCATTATTTGATTTTTATAAGGCAATGCATTTTTTGAAAATTCTTGAATAGGCATAGTAGAGTTAACTTTAATTAATTTTTTAAAATAGTGATGATACGTTGTACCAACAAGTGGACTTAATTGTCCTAGAAAGGTTTCTAATATATTATTAAATTCTTTAATATTTGTGATTTTAGACATTATAAGTATTAGTTTATTTTCTTTTAAGTCATTATATTCATTTTGTATTAAAGATTGTACACTAATAGCATTTGGCGAAAAATAGATTATGACAATTACATTTGCATTCCATTACTTCGTAAAATAAAAGACTTATTATATGAAACACGTATTGTGATTGTAGAGTATAATTCATTATTTTCATATTTGATGAATGTTTTTAACCATTAGAACCTAATGAATTTCAAAGAAAAAATTGAAATATTAATTTGTAAATATAAATAACAGTAGTGTATGTCTTCTACTATACATATAGGAAATAATAAGAATTTCTTTTGCCGGGATAAATACTGGCAATTGCTAAATTCAGTACACCAATGCCAAGTATTCAAGAGTATTCCAGGTGCAAATTTAAGAGATTGCACATATGGTGATAAGTGTAGAGGTGCTCATTCGCCGGATGAAATATCTATATTACCAAATAATTACAAGTTTGATAAGATGGACAAGTCAACTATCGATTTGGTACAAATATACAAAGAGATTACAACCATATTTGATGAATCTGAAAAACTTGTAATTAATCCTGATTACAAAAAGCTTTTAGCAGATTATAAAAAGTTAGACTTTGTTGAATTGCTAAATTTCTGGTTTCAGATTACATGTTACCATAGACGCGTTAAAAAGGAATTAAGAAATGGTGGTACAGATGAATACTATAATAATATAAATAGTATTCCTGAATTTTTTCTTGAGAGTGAAGAAACTGTTTGGCCACTAGAAAGAATTACAAAGATGTGTCCTAAGAATGAAAATCTTTTAAGAAAGGTAAATCATAAGTTTGAAAAACCAATCTTGTGGGATATTTGCTGTGGTTCAATAAATTGTAAAGAAGGGTGTCATAATATTGGATATCTAGTATGCAAAGATGATATGTTAAATGGAGAATGTAATTGTTTAACTAAATCAACAATGGAAGAAAGACAATCGAATCTATTGTCTCAGATTCAAGATTTAAAAGATAGTTTAATTTGCAGTACAGGAAGCGATGATTTTAAAACTACAATAAATTCAAAAAAGAAAAAGCTTATTCAAAATAAGATAAACACTTTAGAAACAGATTATAGTAAGATTATACGTATGGTACATTTAACAGACCAAGGATTAATTCCATTTAATAAACAAATGGAACTAGAGAAGCTTAAACAAGAACAGGAAAAAATTGTAAAGCAAGAAGAGATTAGAAAGAAAGAGATTTTTGCGACACGTGTTGTTAAGAAGAAGATTGTTAAGCCAGTATTTTAAGGTATTCTTTTAATTATATGTGTTTAAATTAAATATATTTATTAAATTCATTATGATAGTTCAATTTTAGTAAGTGTTTTAATATTATTATCTGATGTTATTTTAAATAATGTATGCAATGGGATATCAATATGTGGTATTTCACTATCTTGTATATCAAATAATACTGAATAAATAATTCTTAAAACAGCATTATGACATATTATTAATACATCTTTTTTTTCGTTTTTGATATAATCAAATATTGCTATTACTCTTTTTTTTAAGTCAGCGTATGATTCACCTTCTGGATATCTATAATTATATTTATCTAATTTTCTTGCAGTATACTCTTCTGGAAATTTATTTAAAATTTCATTGTATGTATAACCATCAAATATACCAGAATTAATTTCATTTAAAAATGAATATCTTTCTATACTATCAATATTAAAATATTTTGATGTTTGAATAGTTCTTTCTAATTTACTTGTATAAATTTTCAAGTCTTTTTCACCTAATAGGTTGTGTAAGTTAACGGCATACTCTTCTCCTTTTGTAGTTAAATTGCTATTTCCACCAATTTGTCCTGTTTGATTAAATTGCGATTCACCATGTCTGGTAATATATATATTGCCATTCATATTATGATGTATTAGAAAATTATACTAATTTATAATTAATAAAAAGTCATCCTATATAAATTATATATTATTTATAAAATAATTATGATATAAAAGTATATCAAGTATATTTATAAATGATAAGTGTACTTGAAATTATTGTTATAGTCATATTATGTGGGGGGTGTTTTGTAATATGGGCTGAATGTTTTGAATTATGTGACTGTTGTGATAATATTAATTGTTGTCATAAAGACACCCCTGATATAAACACTAAAGGAAATATTGAGACAAATATTGAGACAAATATTGAGACAAATATTGAGACAAATAGAGAATTACAGATATCAACATATACTATTACATCACCAATTCAATCCAAGTGTGTTGAAATATAAGTATTTAAAAATAATTTTCATATTTTTTAATGATCTAACTCCATATTAGATTTAATAAATTGGCGTATTTGTCCCTCAGTTAATATTTCACCTCTTCCAAATTGTAAAACAAAATCAATAAGTGGCGCGACTCTTTTACTACATTCTTCCTCAAAATATGGATTTTTGATTGGATATTCTGATAGTCTTAATAATTTATCATAAAAATTGGAAAGTGTAACGTAAATCATAAAACGTAGTTTTATGATTTTCGTTTCACTTTTTAACCGTTAGAACCTAGTGAATCTTTTCACCAAAGGTGAATAGAGAAATTCACTAGATTATAAAAATTGGTTTGACGAATCGAAATTGCTAAGCAATTTCGATTATGTCAACCAGAAGATTATATATCAAAACTCTTGCAAAGAGTTTTGATATATAAAAATGGTCAATCATAGAAGCAGATTTACCAGAATATGATTGATATCTATCTTTACTTGCAACCGCCCATAATTCGTCTATATTTTTTGGTCTTGGTCTTTTATCAGCAAACAAAGGTTGTCCTTTATTTACGGTATATGTAAAACATCTATCAACACCAATGATACCTATAGCTTCTATTCTATCGGCATATCTTGGTACAAGCAACCACTCTTTTCCGACTGTTTCATCAGGTATATTATCACCATTTTTTGATGAAGAAACCCAATTTACTATTTTAACAACTAGTTCAACAAATTCAGGTGATTTATCATCAAGTACCGATCTTAAATTTTCATTATTTAGATGTGTTTCAAAGAATTTGTTGTCATCTGCGTCATGTAGCAATGCAGCTAATAAAACAGCTTCTTTCTCTTCTACTGTTATTCCATATTTTTTAGCCTGTAATGCTTTGTCTGCATGTTCCATAACTTGTTTAGCATGTTCGATACCATGACACGGACTAACTGTATGTGATTCAAATATTTCTTTTAATTTATTAATATAAAGTTGCATTCCACCAATTTGAATATATTTAGTTTTTAATTCTAAATACTTATTTTTATATTTTGAATATTTATCATAATAATACATATAAACTACTTTTGAAATTAAATTGAACCAATTAATTCAATATTTTCGATTTCATTTATTAGTCTTAATTTAATCTGATATCTGCTGTATTTATTTTGTATTTTAGCAATATATTCCGGTGTTGACTGGTGTACATAATTTTGCCACATTTGTCGATTAATTACACCTGTATAATCTCTTAGCAAATCTGGGTTTTCGGCTCTTTGTTTCCATATTGGAATATCTTGTATATGTTGAGCATATTTTTCTATAGCTTTAGTAGCTATTTTTCTTTCTATATAAGTATCAGTTAAAGTATACTTCTCTATATTATGAGGTTCTGTTTTTTGTTTAGTTAATATATTCATAATATATTCTTCTGGGTCAGTTGTTATTGGAAGCCCTCTTTCTAATCTAATTTCATTATATGATTGTCCAAATAGTGTATAATTAAAATCAGACATCATATCCTCTCTTTCATAGAAAGTAATATCAAAAACACCATAATTATTATATTTAATTGTACAAAGATTATTAATATTGTCTATAGTCCAAGTACCCGGGTATGTGTTTTGTAAAAATTGAAGAAGATTATTTATTTTTATAAATGCATCTGTTTTATTCTGTTGTAAAATTAAATTCTTATCATTACGAGGATCTGATATTGACTGTAGGTATCTATAATGATTGTTAATAAATAATATATCAATATCATTTGTTATTCCTATGTTTGGTTTTCCGTATTTTATAGCTTTCACTTTTATACTAGCTCCTCCTTTAATATGAAATAGAGTACCATTTTCTATATTTTCTGGGGTTGTATTAAATCTTTCAATAACATGAATAAAACTATTAAAGTTTGCATCAAAGAATTGTTGATGTGATTGAATAGACATGATAGCACCGCCTTTTATATTCAAATCTTTTTTAAGTTTTAAATATTTAATTTTGTATTTTAAATAATTATCATAATAATTACTAACCATATAATTATATTTATATTATAATAAATAGATGTCAAATAATGATATTTGAATCAAAATAAATATTGAAAAATTAATTTCCTTACTATAATTTAGTTATATATGTTGATTAATGGAAAGATGTCATATAATGAGATAGAACAGTCGGTGTTCTTGATGAAGGATAAGATAGTAGGTTCTTATTTGAAAAAAGTATTTCACTACAAAGGTATGTGGTTATTTAAATTTAACCATTTTAGTTTTGTATTTGAACCACAAGCAGGGATTTGGCCTGGTACATTTACTGAAAGAGAAACAAATTTACATTCAATCTCAGTCAAGATAAGAAAAGATGTAGGTGATCATAAAATCACAGGATTTGATCTTGTAGCAGAGGATAGAACAATTATTATACAATTTTATAACTATAAGATAATTCTAGAGCTATATGCAAAAGGAAATATTATTCTTACAGATATTGAAAATAAGATTATAGTATTAACTCGCATTTATACTGAATGTTCGCATGGTAGTATTTATAATATCCCTACACTAAATACTTTTGAAGATTTTAAAATTGAAAAGTATGGTTGGGTACCTAAAGAGAATAGTTTACATAACGAGATTAGTAATAAGTTTGAAGATTTTGATAATATTCTCGATGCATTAGCTGAGTTATGGATAATTAAACAAAATAATAAACTTGTAGTAAAGGATGTAAAACAAAGTAAGAAAAGAAAAAATAAGAATACGGTAGAAGATAATATTAAAAATCAGATAAAAGGATTTACATCCAAGATAGATAAAAAACTAGATGAAATTAGTAAACTAGAAGATGTCGACTACCTGGCGGAAACAGTTGAAGAAGTCGATTACAAAAAAATAGGAAAGCTTCACACTGAACGAAAAGTAATTAATAAGAAACTACAAAAGGCCGATATTGTATTAGAATCGGCATCAAAACTTGCTGAACAAAAGACTGTTAAGATAGCAAAGCAAGAAAAAATCAAATTGGTAACACATAATTGGTATCAAAAATATCATTGGTGGTATACTAAAAATGGTTTTCTTGTAGTTGGCGGTAAAAGTGCAAGTGACAATGAGAAATTAGTAAAGTCCCATCTAAATGATAATGATTTATACTTTCATTCAGAAGATCCAGGTTCGGGTTCTTTCATAATGTTTACCGAGAATAGAACACCAGATTTTACTGATATTGATGAAACAGCAGAAGGAGTTTTAGCATTATCATGTCAATGGTCTCTATCACATGCATCCGGTGATATATTTTATGTTAAAGGAAACCAGGTTTCTAAGACACCCCCAACGGGTGAGTATGTAGGCAAAGGTAGTTTCATGATTTACGGCAAGAAGGAATTTGTAAAGGTAAGTAGTTATACACTAGGTTATGGGTTGTATGATAACAAACTAATGTTGGCACCATTTAGAATTGTTTGTAGGACAGGTCCCAAGCATATTAAGTTAAAACCAAGAACCGACATTAAAAAAATGAAGGGAAAAATACTTAATAGTGCTCTTAAAAAGGTATTTAATATAGAGCTAACAGAGGATATGTCAATATTTAACAAACCATGTACAATAGTATGTTAAGTATATATGATACGATTGATTCAACAAATGTATTCAAAACAATTAATTTATTTTTTACTTATTATTAACATTTTGATATATAATAATTGAATTATTAAGTTTATATATTAATATATAATTAATAAATCGATGAATTTTTCAGAAGAACAACAATTATCATTTGACAAGTATATGCAAGGTAAAAATATTTTTATAACAGGTCCTGGAGGTACAGGGAAAACCGAATTAATAAAACATATTTATAGAGATGCAATAGAAAAAGGAAATAGTATTCAAATATGTGCACTAACTGGATGTGCCGCAGTTTTATTAGAATGTAAAGCGAAAACAGTTCATTCATGGGCAGGTATTGGGTTGGGGCAGAATTCTATTTCACATTTAGTAAATAAAATAAATAAAAATAAATATGCGAAAAAAAGTTGGAAGAGTGTAGATATATTAGTAATTGATGAAGTATCGATGATGTCTCGAAAATTATTTGAAACTTTAGATGCGATAGGACAAACTATTCGTAAGAATTCTAAACCATTTGGCGGCATTCAATTAATATTTTCTGGCGATTTTTATCAGTTACCGCCAGTAGGAACTAGAGATGAAATAGAAACAAGTGAATTTTGTTTTCAATCAACAGAATGGACTAGTACATTTTTACAAGAAGATCATATGGTATTAGTAAAAATATTTCGACAGAATGATATCAATTATCAGAATATATTAAATCAAATTAGAGAAGGACGTATGAAAAAATCAACAAATGATATATTATTAAAAATGGTAGGTAGGCCTATACCTGAAGATATATTAGTAAAACCAACAAAATTGTTTCCAACACGAAATAAAGTAGATAACATAAATATTTCTGAAATAAATAAATTAAAAGGATATGAATATGATTTTATATTAAAGTATCATACTGACTTGGTAATGACACCAACATGTCGTGTTAAAAGAAATGAATTTACTGATGAACAAATACAATCAGAATTAAAATATTTACAAGGAAATTTAATATGTGAAGGAACATTAAATTTAAAAATTGGTGCTCAAGTAATGTGTATAGTAAATATAAAATCAGAGACAGATGATCTTTTATTATGTAATGGAGCCCAAGGAACAGTAATTAGAATACAAGATGAAACTCCTATTGTAAAATATAATAATGGTTTAGAAATGGCAATGACACCTCATATTTGGCAAAGTGAAACAATACCTGGTGTGGGTGTATCACAAGTACCTCTTATTTTGGCATGGGCATTAACTATTCATAAATCCCAAGGGTCAACTTTAGATGTAGCAGAAATAGATGCTGGGTCAAGTATTTTTGAGTGTGGACAAACATATGTAGCACTTTCTCGAGTAAAAAGTTTGGACGGTTTATATTTAACATCATTTGATATTCGTAAAATAAAGATTAATGCAAAAGTGCGTGAATTTTATGATAATTTACAAAAACTATTACTAAAATAATTTTTTGATTTAGATAATAATTATTATATAATTAATAATAATATGCATACTGATTATTCGCATACATTAAAAGCAACGATTGCTGGGTTATTTGCAGGCATTGTAGAGTCTTGTGTAGAATATCCATTTGATGTAGTAAAAACACGAACTCAAACTATAACAAATCTTAATTCATATCAATGTGCTCGTCAAATGTTAAAAGAAGAAGGAATAAAATCTTTTTATTATGGTTATACAGCTAGAATAGGAGTATGTGCTACGAGTGGAGGGTTACTTTTTGGTGCAAATGAATTTTTTAAAGTCAAGCTGAATGTTAATAAAGATAAATTATCTTATAATTTTTTCCTTGCATCATTTTTAACAGGTTGTGTAGAAGCATGTGTATATACGCCGTTAGATTTAGTGAAATCAAGAATGCAAATAAAGCTATATAATAATCTTAATTTTAGAGAAAATACAAAATTAATTTATAAGAAAGAGGGTATTGTTGGATTTTATAAAGGACTTATTTTTCCTACAATTTTAAAGGATGGTATAGGTAATTGTTTCTATTTTGGAACTTATCATATTGTTTCTACCAATTTAAAAAATAATAATGTAAACCCGTGGATATCAACAATGATAGGAGGTGGTTGTGCAGGATCTATGTATTGGGTAGTTTATCCGATCGATACTATAAAAACTCTCAAACAAACAGAAAGTAAACTTACCCCAACAAATATGAATTTATTTAATTGTGCAATAAATATTATAAAAAAAGAAGGAATTAGTAGATTATATAGAGGACTATCATCAGTTTTAATTAGAGCATGGCCAGCAAATATTACATTGTTTTGTGCATACGAGTTCATGAATAATTTATTTGAGACCAAAAGATAAATCAATTATAATTTTTATAAAATAATAATAAATTTTATTATTATTTTATATTTTAATTAGAGTTCTTATAATCTTTATTAGTTAATTCGTACCCCCAATGTTGTAATGTTTGTCGAATTTTTGGACTAATATTATAATCATTGTATTTCCCGTTTTTATCATTAATCATATTGATTAACCATTTTCTAAATCTACTATTTGGCCCGGCTGTTTTTGTCCATCTACTTATTTGCCAATCATCATCAGGACTTCGGAGTCCCTTATAAAAATCACAATACCATTGAATCCAACCATATGGATGATTTTCAGTTATCCATTTTTTCTCTTCCCAAAATTCCAAAGTTGTTCCTACTTGTACATTATATCTATTAATAGACTTATCATAATTTTCCCAATTTTTTGTCATCCAATCATCTGGAATTTCTTTCCACCAAGATTTTGGATAATCTAAATGCTGTTTCTTATATTTTTTATTTGTTACAGATGAGTATATAGGTCTCCAATATGTACCTCCAAAACTTCCCAATTGAAAGATTTCTCTTGGTGTTAAATTAGGAATAAAATCAGGGTAATCTTTAAAGATTATATTACCATTACTATTTTTTTTAGGCATATTAATATAATTACGATTATATTTTAATAAATTTCATTTCAATTTATTTAACTCTTTGATATATAAAAATAAAAATTGATATATAGTATAATTTATTATAAATTTATAATAAATTATGAATAATAATATAAGACAAATTTATAATGAGAATATTGAGTGTAAATACGATACTGAAAATTCACCAGCTAAATATATAAATAATGAAAATGTATGTAATATTTGTAGAAACTTTATGCATATAACACAAACGCATTATATAAATAAAAAAAATAGAGAAGCACCAATTATATGTGATATATGTTTTAATGCTCCTAGATATCATAGTATTATCGGAGCATATAAATTACATTACAATGTACAATCAAGATTAACAAATTTTTGTCAATACTTTGTCAATATTTTTAAAATAAATAAGTTTCAAAAAATTAAACCGGTATAGTATATCTTTATTTATTTATACTCAAAAAAATATCAAACATTTCTTGAATATCATCTGATATTCCAACTTTTACATTCAAACCAAATGTTTCTAAATCTTTTGGACCATATCTAATTGAATGTGACCTATTTGATTCTAATAAATTTTTAATAATTTTATTACATTTTTTTGTTTTAAATATTTTATTTAAAATGAATAAATCGTCATTGTGAACGCTATCTGCTTCTAAAGATTGAAGTTTAGTTAATCCATTTTCTTTATTTTTTATAGTTTTAATAAATTTAGCTGAAAATGTTTCTTCATAATCTTCATCAACTGATTCACTATAACTAAGTTGTGTATCAATAGGTCCCATTGCACTATACCAGTTCATATAAATAACGTTTGATGAAAGTGCTATAAAAGTACCTGCACTAAGAGCTATTTGAGGTATATATGTTTCAACATATATTTTATTTTGTTTAAGAATATATGTTAAAAAATTTGGTAATTCAGACTCGCCGCCATGTGTATGAATTATAAATTTAACCTTATTTTTAATATTAGATAATAATTGGTAAACTTGTTTTTCTTTTTCAAAGTCTATAATTCTTTTAATTCTACATGAATTGCATTTATATGTAAATAGTGTATAATTATAAATTTCTAAGTTTTTACATTTACAAAAATCATTAGTTATAATGTAAAGATTTTCAGTTTCTAAAAAATTATTCAGTTTGGTAGTATTATAAATCATACGATAAAAATATTCAATATAGTTCAATATTTTAGTAAGTATTGCTAATCCTACAAGTTGTAAAATTATATTAATAATGTACATTATAATATTAATTAATAAATAATATTAAATAATAATCAATTTTTAAGAATAAATAAATATAGTCAAAATTAAAGAGTATAATTCGTTTATATTTACCGAAAATTAATGTATTTAATCGGTATATATTTTAGAATTATGATTTCGTAATGATTCTGCACGCATATTATCTAGTTTTGATTGTTCGGCTAATAATTTCTCATTTCTACGCAATGTAGCATCTTTGTCTGCCTTATGTATTTTATTTACATGTTCAATTGTATTTTCATATCGTAATCTAGGAGATAGTGACTCTTGATATTTTATATATTCTGTAATATCAGTATAGTGTTGTTTAATTGTTTCTTCACGAAACGTTGGATCTATGTCACGGGTATCTAATGGCATAATTCCTTTGTACCCATCAATAATATATTTCGTAGATAATTTATTTTTGTCCATAATATACTACACAC
>Ga0209534_10004823_pt1 | contig 12228 bp, 6 predicted proteins | sample COG_07_FD_184751 | JGI IMG/M metagenome (GOLD analysis project Ga0209534, IMG submission 184751) | Pelagic Microbial community sample from North Sea - COGITO 998_met_07 (SPAdes) (version 2) | ecosystem: Environmental > Aquatic > Marine > Neritic zone/Coastal water | place: Helgoland, sampling... | reverse complement strand
TAAATTAAATTTAGATGATTCAGATTTAGATGATTTAGAATTAGATGATTAAGAATTAAATGATTTAGAATAAAATTAAAATAAATAATATATAACAATAATAATATAAAAATAATATAGAATAATTTAAAAATAATATAGAATAATATAGAATAATATAAAAATAATATATAAAATAATATAAAATAATATAACATTAAATAGTATAATAAAATGTCAAAATTAATACCTTCTATTTTAACAAATCCTAATTATGCCACCAATTCATTAGATACTGAAAAAGCAGGTTGGTATCAAATTGAACCAAAAAGTAGTAATGTTGCTCTACGAGTAAATTATTCTGATATAGGTTTAAGTGGTGAAGTTAGATTAAATAATACTGTGTCTCCACCAATTTTTCAAGGGAATAATGGGTCGACGTGGGTTACATTTAATGCCACCCAAGGAGTTCAAGGTCCCTCAGGTCAAGATTTTACTAATGCTGTTAATTTTAATAATTTAGGAGCCAATTCAGCCGTTGAATCAACTGTTGCTTTAGGTAGTGTATTTGCTAGCACATTAGTTGATATTTCACAAAGTTTAAGCAATGTTAATATTAGAAGTCTTCAAGGTTCGTCTTACATAGTGAATAGTAATTTAACTGTTACAAGCACCGAATTAACACAAAATAGCAATGTTATTACAATTAACTCTAAACCTTTACCTTATAATTGGGATTTTTCAGGAACACAAAATACACTTACTAATTTAAAAAATATTACAACTGGATGGGGTGAAACTTCTAAATGGATTGTTAAAACTGGCGGTTCATCTGTAAGCAGGGGTCAAGCCGTGAGAATAACTAAAGAAACTGCTACAAGTAATATTGTAATACAACCTATTACATATACTACACTTACATCAATTAGTCCTTTTACAACACCACTTAATATTCTAGGTATTGCTACTGAAGACGCATCGGCAGGAGGAACGTGTTCTGTATGCACAAAAGGAATTACTACTGTAAAATGTACTAATAGTTCTACTGCTGATTTTACTAGAAATGATAGTGTGAGTGATGTTGGTATAATTGGTCTGGTTGGTAAAGATGGATTTATATTTAATAATACAAAATCTGTTCCAACAGTTAATTATATCAAAGCAGGCTATTTTCTAGAAAGTGGTAGTGTTGCTAGCAATGGTTCTTATTGTTTATTCTATGTTGAGCCATCAGTTCAAATAAGTTAATTTTTTTATTTAGTTATTGTTTTTTTATTTAGTTATAATTTTTAATTTATTTATAATTATTTTTACAACTAATTTACAATTTTTTTAATAATAAAAATATATTATAATTATAATAATAAAGTAATTTTATAAACTATTTAAATAATTATATAATTTAAATCAACTTAATTAACTATTCTAAAATGAATGTTCAAAATATAGGAAAATACGCAAGTGTATGTGATTTACCTTACACTACTCAAAAAATTAATTACCATCGCGGTTTTGGTAATATTGTAATGCATGATGTTCGTGGTGATAACTCTGTTTCAACTAATATTACTAAATTTAATCGTATTGAACCTCTTACAGCACCCTTTGGAGAACACGTTCCTAAAGTTGTAGAAGGCAGTAAATACCAAATGTCTAACCCAGAAACTACTATTGCCTGGGCTGATAAACCATTTTATAAAGCATAAATAACTATTTTTTAATTTCTTTTATTTCTTTTATTTCTTTTATTATTTTAATATCTCTTTTTACATTTTAATATCTCTTTTTATAGTTTAATAAAGTATTTTTTCATATTTTTTATATAAATAAACTATAAAATAAAATATAAATAAAAAATAGTATATTTATATAATAACGATTACTATTATATTTATATAATTATTACTATTATTTTATAAAATGTATAGAAAACGGACTAAAACGGCACAAGAAAATACAGGTAATTCTAAAAAAAGAAGACTTAAATATGAACTTTATGATAGTAGATTTCATAAAAGTTATAATAATATTAAAACAGGAGATTATAATGATTATAGTATGAATATGAAGGGTGGTGCTAATACAACTGCTCCTGTTTCTCAAGAACATATTTTTTTTGATGAAAACCATGAAGTTAGTAAATTTATAGATGAATTTATAGACCAAAAGAATAAAATTTCAGAAGATATAAATGTTTATGAACTAATTAAACAATTTAAGGCAACAATTGGACAAAATGAAGCTGAAGATGAAAATGAAGGGAAATTTTTAGCAACATTATTTACAAAATATATTGATACTTTAAATGATAGTGAAACAGATAATACTATTACTCCTTCTATAGATGATGAGTATGTTAAAAATATTATAGCACAAATTAATACAGAAGAAGGTAATACAATAGCAATATTTGAATATGATTTATATTTATATAATCTAGATGCTATTTTAAAAGAAAATTTAAAAACTAAAACTAATTCAACTTACACAACTACTTTTTATAATGATATTCAAACAAATATTAAAGAAGCACAAAAAAAGTTTGGATTGAATGATACTATTATTAAATCAGTTAGTGATGATGGTGTTGATAGTGTTGAGACTGATAATAAATTTATAACTATGTATTTACCTAAATTTTTAAATAAAGAAAAAACAGAAATAGAAACTAGTATTGCTGGAGGAGCAGGAGAAGCAGGAGAACTAACAGAACTAACAGAACCTTATAAAAAAAGTAAATTAAAAGAACTAAAAAATGAAAATTCTAAAAAAACTAATAATAAAACATTACGAACTAAGTTTGATAATGGATGGGACAATATTTTAAATGATATTGAAAATTATTATGGTTTTAAAGATAATAAACCTGAAATTGATGGAACCTCACATAGTTTATATAATTCTAATGATAGAGAAACAATAGAAAGATATTTTAAAAAATGTAATGATTTACAATATTTTTATCTAGATAAACAAATTGAATTATATAATCTATTTAAAAAAATGAATACATATATTGACTTAAATCAAAGTATAAATGAAACTATTAAAAAAGTACTTGACCCTAAATATTTTAATCAAACCACTGGTAAAGATAATGTTGAATTATTAAATTTATTTAATAGCACAAAACAAATAGATATGGGTTTATTTGAAAAAACTAAAAATTTGCCAGAAAAAGCATCATCATTATCTATGGCAGGTGGAGTACTTCCTGAAACTATTGAAGTAAATAAGACAGACTTATTAGAAAAATCAGGTAAAAAAAATATACCAAATTATTTTAAAAGTAATAATACTTATGATTTTACTTTTACAAATAAAGACAATAATGATAATAAAATACAAATAATAATGACATATGATAGAGATAATGGAGATAATATGATATTTAATAATATTAAAAGTATTCAAGATAACATAAACTTTAATGACTTATTAAAAAATAAAAACTATAAATTAAAAGTAATAGAAGTTAATTATGTCATAAAGTCTATCGAGGATTATAAAGTTTTACAATTAATTAAAGAAATACAATTATCAAATGAAAAATCAATAGAAGTAATATTAGGTAAAGTTGGAACAAAAAAAGATACTATTGGTGAGTTAATAACAGATTACGAAACAAAAAAAGGCGAAAAAACTAATAATACTAATGAAAAATGGAAGACATTTAATACTAATAATTTAAATTCATATCATTATAAAAATAATAATCGTATTAATCCAGAAACGAGTAGCGATAAAGATAAAATACAAACAGTTATTTATAAATGTTATGATTTACAACTATTATATTTAGTAAAACATTTAGAAGTTATTGAAATGTTTAAAATGGTATATTATTATTATGATATGTTAATAAAAAAAATAGGTATTTTATTTTATATTTTATCATTATATCAAAAAGAGAATATTGATATTGATGATAAAACAATTACATTACCATTACCAATTACTGAATTAAAAGACAATGAACCTAGAACACTATTATCAGGTGGTTTTAATACAATTATGGGGGGAGCAATTCTTACAACAGGGGATATTAAAGGTGTATTAGATAAAATTGATAAATATATTAAACAAAAAAAAAGTGAGGATGAAGAATATACAGATAATAGTGGAACACATAAAGAAACTATATATAATAATTTAAACACATTGATGTCTGATGGGGCAAATTCTGGTGAATTGGATGACAATGCAATGAATAAAATATTTAATATTTTATTAAAGTATTTTAAAGATTTTAAAGAACAAACAAAATCACTAAATAACATTTATTCATATGATTATGTTGATAAATTATTAATACAATTATTAAAACTTATTTTACCTCAAGTTGCTGAAATAGTTAAAAAAAATAAATCTAAAGAATCTACAGAATTTTCTATTCTTAAAGAAATATCTTATGATATACTTGAAGAAGAACATAAAATACAACATAAACAGAGTAATACTAGAAAAATTAAAACTACAATAAATGAATATGATTTTGATTTTTCTAAAATTGGTGATTTTAGTAAAATGGATTATGATTTATCTAAAAAAATTAGTGAAAATTTTGATAAACTATTTAACCACAGAATAAAAGATGAAATTAATATTAAAGAAGAAAAAGAAAAACTATATTCAAAACAAAGAGATAGTCTTGAAGAAATTAAAACATTATTTATAAATTACAATGCTGAAAAAGATGAAGATAAACAAAACGAAATAAAAAATCAAATAAAAGAAAACTATATTAAATTATTTACACTTGGTGAAAGGGAAGGTGATGATGCCAATAAAGAAAAATTTGATTATTTAATTGAAGCCATTAATAGTAATAATGATATTGACATAAAATATCAACTTATATTTTTAAAATTATTAGAAGATATTTATTTTAATAAAAAAGATAGATTAGATTTAAATACTATTGATGAAGCAAAACAATTAGAATTATTAACTAATCTTTTGGATAAAGTAAAATATAAAGATTTACCTGAAAATACTGTTATTAAGATTAATAATAATAGTGAAATAACTTATATTACTAATAGTGCTTATCAAAAATTAGAAAATAGTAGAAAAATAATAACACAAAAGAAAGAAGAAGCAGAAAGATTAGCAAAAGAAGAAGAAGAAAGAAAAGAAAGAGAAGCAAGAGAAAAAGCAGAAAGAGAAGAAGAAGCAAGAAAAGAAAGAGAAGCAAGAGAAGAAGAAGCAAGAAAAGTAAAAGAAGAAAGAGAAGAAAGAGAAAAAGCAGAAACAGAATTAAATGAAAAAAAACAAATTGTAATTGACGTTAATACTTTAATAAAAGAAAAACAATCTATTTTAAATACTTTAAATAATATTTTAAATTTACCATCTAATAAAAAACAACAAGTTTTAAACGCACTTAATATAGAAAGTGATGGTGAAAAAACAAAATTTGTAAGCACTATAGAAAACATATTGGCTTTAAAAAAAACATTTGAAGATTTAAATAAAAAAGAAAATGAAGACACTTTAAATAAACAAACTATTGATAGTTTAACAACTCAAAAAGAAGAATTTGAAACAATTTTAAAAAATATTTCTAATATTATAAATGATAAAAAACTAACAGAAATTAACACAATTATAGAAAATAGAACACGTAGTGATATAGAAGCAATACAATCTTATAGTCTTATTAAACAATTAGCATCTTGTTGGAATACTATTAAACCTAGTGGTGATGATGTTTATAATAGTTCTAAATTAGATTCTGATGTTATAGAAAGAATATATAATGTTTCAAATAAAATATGGAATGAAGAAAACTTTAAAAAAACTGTAAAAAAAACTACTGTTGCCGAACAAAGACAAGATACTTATACAGACAAATTAATAGAATGTTTTATTAAATCATATCAACAATATTTAGAAGTAAATAAATTAAGTGAAGATAGTTCTATAACAACAAAACAATTTTATAAATTTCAAACAAACTTTGATAATTTATTTAATGGACTTTTAAATGAAGAAGAAAAAATAAAATTAACTAACAATATAAGAACAATATTTGAAGATATTTTAGGAGCGGCTAGAGTTATTGTCCGTGTAAAACCTTTAATAGACCATAACACAGCACCAACTATTACAACTAAAACAGATGGTAGTAAAACAATTGATGGTATTTCTATAAATGATTATAAAGTAGATAATTATTATGACGAAAAAATGAAAAATACATCTATACCTTCAATGACAGGAGGTTATACCTATCAAGATATTATAAATATTAGTGAAAGTGATGGTAAAATTACTTTAGGTAATGCGTGTAAAGCAAAAAATACAAATTATAAAAAAACATATGGACCATTTTCTTCAATTTATACACCAAATTATAATAATTTTGATATATATTATTATTTATTTGGATTAAATAAAATACAAGACCCATCAGCACCATTAAATGTTGTAAATGATAAAAATAAAAAACCTACATTAAAATTAGGGGATATTAAAGAAATCACAGATATATCTAAAAATAAAGGTAAAATAACATATTCAAATAATAATTCTGAAGATTTAATTACTAAATTAAATAAAGGTGGTAATGTTGTATTATTTGGTTATGGTTTTTCAGGTTCAGGTAAAACCTATACTTTATTAGAAGGAAGTCAGGGAGAACGCTACGACCCTTCATTATTAGAACAATTTATGAAAGATAATAGCGAATTTATAAGTAAAGTTGAATTTCTTGATATTTATCCTTTAGGTATTTCAAAAGATGATAATAGTAATACAGAAAATAAAGTTAAAATATTTTGTGAAGAAATTATAGATGAAAAAGCAAAAGAATTATATGTAGAAGGACATTATGAACAAAATAAAAACTATAATAGCATAACAGAAAAAGTCAAATTAAACTTTCAAACTATAAAAACGAGAATACAAGATTTGGAAACATACCGTAGAAACCATTTAAGAATTTGTGCAACACCTAATAATGATGATAGTAGCAGAAGTTTTTTACAAATTACATTACATTTAACAAATGGAGCAAAAATGATTTTTTTTGATATGCCTGGAACTGAAAATACAGTTAGAATTAGAACTGAATTTTTTGGTAAAACAACATTTGAAGATGTTAAAAAAATAAAAATAAATGAAACAAAAACAAGTGAAAAAAATCCTAAAAAACCTACTGGTCAAAAAGAATTTAATGATGCTTATACAACTACATATGATGAAAAATATAAACCTACAAGTATAACATTAATAGATAATACAAAAATAGAAGAGTATAAAAAATTTATTAAAGACTATTCACCTACAGAATTAAAAGAAAATATACCACATATTGCTTATTTTAAAAATTCATTAATTACAAAAATTAACTTTGTTAACACAATACCAATTATAGATATTACATACGAAAACATTGCTAATCTTTCTATGGAAATAACATTATTTTTAAATGGTTTATCTGTAAAATCTATTTTTGATTTAGATGAAACACATATTGGTAAAACAATTAAATTACTTACACCTGAAATTATTAAAAAAATATGCCAACATTTTATTAATACAGTTATATTAAGAAAAAAAGATAAAAAAACAACAACTGAAACAGAAAATGAAAATGAATATAGATATTTTACTTTAGAAAATATAGAACAAACAAATAAACCTGATGACAAAATTATTTATAAAGATAATGAAGATGATAAAAATAATATAGAAAGAGTATTTGAAATATTTTTTGATGATAAGCCAAATAAACCAAAATGGAAACTAAATATTACAGATAAAAATAACTTTAATGACAAAAATGAACTTTATGATTTTAGAGTATTAGTTGATGATAGTGAAGATACAATTGCTAGTAAATTAAATAATAAATATAAATCTTTTTATAGACATAAAAAATCTACAAAAAATGGAAAAGAAGTAGATCATCCATTAATTAGATATTTTATATTTATTATGAATAATATTCTTCAAAATAAAGGTTCTGATAATAATATATATGGATGTTTATTATTCTTTATTTATAAATATGTTAATTTTATTGTAAAACAAGGCTCGGCAATAGTAACAACTCTAGAACACTTAAAATTCTTTTTTCTTTCAAATACAAATCAAATAGAAAAATATAATAAAAACCAAACAGATGAAAAGAAAAAATATTCCTGTGAAAGTGAAAACGAATGTAAAAATTTACTAAATACTTCTAAATCGTATATTAAAAAAACAACTATAATAGAAAGTAGTGGAGAACGTGAAGGTATTATTCTTGAAGAAACAATTGATATAGGTAAAATGAATGAATTTAAATTATTATCTATATTACAACATTTAGCACAACAAAATCATATATTAAATAATTTACAAATAAAATCATATAAAAATAGTGAAAATAACGAATATACATTAGATTTATTTAAAACACAAGAAGGTAAAAGTAAAGGTGTAGTTATAACTTCAGGAGAAGGAGAAGGAGAAGGAGAAGGAGAAGGAGCAGGACAGAAGCAAAATAAAGAAAAAGGATTATTCATTATGTTTACAAATATTAAAATATTTAGAGATGATTCAACATTATCAACTGGTACTGATAGTTTTAATATTAGTAATAGTTTAAATACTAACTCTAACAAAAATCTAAATAATAATTTAAATTTATTATGTGATGCTGAATATGATACTCTTGAATTTGCTCAAAGTATTTCTTCAACAACACAAGGTATAGACACTAAAAGTGGTGGTTATTTTTATTATCCATCTAGATTAACTAAAAAATTTAAATTAAAAGATATAAAACATTTAAAAACTATAAATAAAATAAAACGTTTTACAACTCTTAAAAAACTAAATAAAAATAAAAAGAATTTATTTACAAGTAAAACTAAAAAACTATTATAATTAAAAAACTATTATAACTCAAATGATTATTTTTCTTTTATTTTTCATATTTTCAAATAAATAATTATATTTAATTAATATAATAAATAAACTATAATTTAATTAAAGTATTACTAAAAATACAATGCCTAGAACTAAAAAAACAAAAACAACTAAAACAAAAGAAACAACTAATCCTTACCAAAATATTATAAATGTTATTAATTCTTTAAGTCATTCTAGAAACAAACATACTTTTAGTAAATCTAGAAATAATCTTCCAGCACAACTAATGACAATAGACAGAAAAAATAAAACAACTTCTAAACATTCTTCTAAACCTCAAGTCTTTAATAGAACCTTTAAAAGTTCAAGTTCTTTCTCAAGTATTACCCAAAATGGTGAAACTCATTCTGAAGGTAAAAAAGTTATTAATAATTCATTAAACCCTTTTATTGTAATTAACGAAATGAAAAATGGAGACGTTAAACATTATATGATACCAAGAACTTCATTATCTCAATCTCATTCTAATAATAAAAAAAGTAAATCTACTAAACGTAAAACAATAAAGAGAAAATCAACTAAACGTAAAAAAATAAAGAGAAAATCAACTAAACGTAAAACAAAAACATCTAAAAAATCCAACTCTAAATCAAAATCAAATAATTAAATTTATATTTATTTATTAATTTTTTATTTTCTATAGTTTATTATTTTCAATAGTTTATTATTTTAGATAGTTTATTATATATTTTATTTATTATTTTATATAATTTTATCAATACATATATAAATATAATTTTTATTATTTCAATTATTTTAATTATTTTTATTATTTCAATTTATTTTAATTATTTTTATTATTTCAATTATTTCAATTATTTCAATTATTTCAATTATTTCAATTTATTTATTAATTTTAATTTATTAATTTTAATTTATTAATTTTAATTTATTAATTTTAATTTAATTAATTATTTTTTTAAAAATAAAATAGATTACAATATTAATATATAAAAAAATATTTTACGTATTTTTCTAATAAAAAAATATTATAATTATATAATAGAGAACTATAAATTAAATCATGTCTGAAAAAACTGGTATTATTATTTTAGCTGTATTAGCAATTATTGCTCTTGGTTATTTATTTATGACTAATGAAATGCCAAATACTCAACCTCATATGAATCATCGCAATAATGCTCCTATGACTAACCATATTGAAAACTTCACTGATGTTCCTGCACCTGCTGAACAAGTTTATGTTAGATCTGAATTTACCGATGTTGATGGTAGTGAAGCAACTGGTCAAAATGAACAACCTCAACCTCTTCAAGATGAAGAAAATGGTGTTCAAATGAACCAACTTCCTTCTGAATGTTTCCCTAAAGATGTTTTAGATCCTAATGACCTTCTCCCTAATGATGCTAATTCTCTTTGGGCTCAAGTCAGTCCCTCCGGACAAGGTAGTCTTGCCGACCAAAACTTTTTAACCTCTGGTTTCCATATTGGTATTAACACTGTTGGACAAAGTCTTCGTAATGCCAATCGCCAACTCCGTAGCGAACCCACTAATCCCCAAGTTAAAGTCAGCCCCTGGATGCAAACTACTATTGACCCTGATATTAACCGTCGTCCTCTTGAAATTAACTCAACCGACCAATAAATTAATTAATTTATGTAATTAATAAACTAAATTACTATGTTTAAATTTAATACCTATTTATATTCATTTTTACTTTTTTATTATTCATTATTAATTAAATAATTAAATTATTAAATTATTAAAAAAATAAATTATTAATTACTTTATAATTACAATATTACAAATATTACTAAACTTATTTTATCTATTATTTATAGTAATTAATTAAATAAACAATATTTTATATTAATTTAAAATTTCAAACAATGGCAGATATTAATAATAAAATAACAAATAAATTTATCATAAATAATAAATTAAATAATAATAATAATCAACTACATAAATTAATTCAAACTATAAAAACTAAAAAAACTAAAAAACAAAAAACAAAACAATATTCTAAAACAACAAGTAAGAAACATTCTAGAACAACAAGTAAAAAACTAAAAACAAAAAAATATTCTAAATTATCAAATAAACAAAACAAATACATAATTGTTATACCAAGTTATAATCGTCCAGAACTTATTCAACAAAAAACATTATCTTTATTAAAAAAACATACTATAAAGTCAAGTCATATTGTTATTTTTGTAGCAAATAGAGAACAATATGATTTATATAAATCTAAAATACCTAAACAATTATATAATAAATTAATTATTGGTGTTAAAGGATTAAAAAATCAACGTAATTATATTAGTAATTATTATCCTGAAGGAACACATATTGTTCAAATGGATGATGACTTAGAAAAAATAGTTCAACTTAATGTTGAAAATGGTAAAAAAACAATAGAACCTATTTCTAATCTAGATACATTTATTAAAAAAGCATTTCTTTTGTGTCAAACAAATACTATATTTTTATGGGGTGTCTATCCATTAGCCAATTCACATTTTATGACTAATACAATTACAACTGATTTACGTTTTATTGTTGGACCAATGTGGGGTATGATTAATAGACATCATCCTGATTTAGAATTAACTATAGATGAAAAAGAAAATACAGAACGCACATTACAATATTGGACTATGGATGGTAAAGTATTACGCTTTAATAATATTGGTATAGAAACTAAATATTATAAAAATAAAGGTGGAATGCAAAATGAAGGTAAAAATAGAAAAGAAGAAGCACTTAAATCAGTTCAATATTTACATAATAAATATCCTATTATAACCAAATTACATTTAGGTAAAAAAAGTGGTGTTCCAGAATTAAAATTAATTAGACATAAAGCATAAGATGATTAATAATAATTACAATACTTATTAATTTTTTATTATTATTTTTTTATTATTATATTATTATTTTTTATTATTTTTTTATTATTTTTTACCAACATCAGATTGTATAGTGCTCCAGATACTTCTTTGTTTAATTGGGTCTTTATTAATACAAAACCAATTATCTTTTCCTTGAATTTCAGCCCATCTTTGGTCTAACGCCCAATGTTCATAACCTTCACTTGTCATATTTTTAGGAGACATATTATTATTACAATGATTAAATAAATCTAAAATATGATTAACATAATCTTTTTTTACAATATATGCCGATGACGTTGTTGCTGATTTTAATTTTTCAATATTTAAAGGTATAACTTCTTTCTTTTCTTCTTTCTTTTCTTCTTCAAAAACTAATCCTAAATCTATAGGTAATGGTTTAGTATTATTATTATTATTATTATTATTCTTAAGTTTATTTAGTTTATTATAATCTTTATCAAG
>Ga0209534_10004821_pt1 | contig 12232 bp, 10 predicted proteins | sample COG_07_FD_184751 | JGI IMG/M metagenome (GOLD analysis project Ga0209534, IMG submission 184751) | Pelagic Microbial community sample from North Sea - COGITO 998_met_07 (SPAdes) (version 2) | ecosystem: Environmental > Aquatic > Marine > Neritic zone/Coastal water | place: Helgoland, sampling... | reverse complement strand
GGGGCAAGCCCACGGCGCAAGAGCAGCTAGAGATTGCAGAAAACGTGGGGCGCTTCTGGCAAACCGCGCAAGAGATTCTCTCGGAGATGATGGCGAACCCGCAGGGGGAAGGCTGGATGGTGGAGTCCGTTCGCCAGCACTTAAAGCACCCGGAGATCGTGACCGAGTCTTACCTGCGCTCCATGATGATGGCCATACTTGCTGCGGCGCACGAGACCACGTCCAACGCGACTGCCAATGCATTTATGACGTTGCTGAGTCAGCCGAAAGCATGGGAGGCAATTTGTGCCAACCCCGCGCTCATTCCCAATGCGGTTGAGGAGTGCTTGCGCGTTGCGGGGTCTATCATCGCGTGGCGCAGAATTGCAACCTGTGACACGGTTGTGGGCGGCGTCCATATTGCCGAAGGGAGCAAGCTGCTGATTGTGCAAATTTCAGCCAACGCCGACGCAGACCATTTTGAAAACCCGGAGGTCGTTGACCTGTACCGAGAGAATGCGGTTGAGCACATGACCTTTGGCTATGGCGCGCACCAGTGCATGGGTAAAAATATTGGTCGCATGCAAATGCGCGTATTTTTAGAGGAGTTTGCCCGCCGCTTGCCACATATGCGCTTGGTGGAGGATCAGCAATTTGAGTTTTTAAGCAACACGTCTTTTCGTGGGCCAGCGCAGTTGTGGGTCACGTGGGAGCCCGCGCAAAACCCCGAACGTAAAACGCCTGCATTGGCCACGCAGCGTCCTAGCGATTTCAGCATTGGACCGCCGCGCAAAGACGCTATATCGCGCACGGTCATTGTGCGAGAGCGACACACAGAGGGCGATGGCTTAACGCGCTTTGTGCTGGGTACACCCGATGGCGAGAGCCTACCCCAATGGCGGGCGGGAGCCCATGTTGAGTTAATTGCGGGCGGGTTTCGCCGACGCTATTCGTTGTGTGGTGATCCGCAAGCGCCAGATCAGCTTGAGGTGGTGATTCACCGGGACGCGAACGGGCGCGGTGGCTCACAGTATTTTTCAGACCACCTGATGGCGACTCACTCGCTACAGTTATCGGGGCCTAAAAATCTCTTTAAATTAGATGAGTCAGCCAGCCACTTTGTGCTGATTGCGGGGGGTATTGGGATTACGCCAATTGTTGCGATGGCGGACAGGCTGAAAGAATTGGGTAAGTCGTACACGCTGCACTATGCCGGCCATGCACGCGAGCGCATGGCGCTGCTTGCACGGATACAGCGCGATCATGGTGCTGCGTTGTCACTGCACATTGCAACTGAAGGGTCGCGTATGGATGTGGCTGGCTTGTTCACCGAGGTGCCAGAGGGGACGGGTGTGTACGCGTGTGGCCCGAACCGACTCATTACCGAGCTGGAGACCCTGAGTGATGGGTGGCCGGAGAACAGCTTGCACTTCGAGCACTTTAGTGCAGGGGGGGCGGCACTTGACCCCGGCCAAGCGCAGGCGTTTGTAGCGGTGTTGCGCGACTCAAATCTGGAGTTGACGGTGCCAGCCAATCAGACGCTCTTTGAAACCTTGCAAGCAGCGGGCGTTGACATTGCGTGTGATTGTGGAGAGGGTCTGTGTGGCACCTGCGAGGTGGGCGTGGTAGCGGGCGCTATTGATCACCGAGACAAGGTGCTAACAAAGTCAGAGCGCGGGAGCAATACGCGCATGATGACGTGTTGCTCGCGCGCCCTTGGCGAGCGCATTGTGCTGGCGATCTAAAGCAACGCGAATCGCCGCGCCGCCTTAGTCCGCGTCAGTCCGCGTTATTTCAGCTCAGTCCAGCTCAGTCCAGCTCAGTCCATTCGCGCCACAATACGACCGACGACGGTACCGGCTTTTAGCTGATCCAGCACGCCCGATATTTCATCTGCTGTGCAGAGGTCGGTTGGCAAGGGCTGTAGTTTCCCGCTCTTTGCCAAAGCGACCACCTCGCGCAACTCGGCTAGGGAGCCCGTGTAAGAGCCCTGAATTGTGATGGCGCGCTGCGCAACGGGGACTAGAGAGATAGGGACTTCACCGCCATACAAACCCACCACGATATAGCGACCACCCTTGCGCAGAGCGGCCATGCCGCGCTGTGCGGTTGAGGCGGCGCCTACAAAGTCAACGCAACCCAAGATGCCGCCCTCTAGGGCTTGCAGTTGTGCCAAGGCGTCGGGGGCGCTCGGGTCCATGGTGTGCGTGGCACCCATGGCTTTTGCGGCTTCCCACTTGCTGTCATTGATGTCACAGACCACGATGCGCTCATGACCAAGCGCGCGCAGGATGGCGACCGCCATGAGACCCAAGCCACCCGCGCCCATGACCACGACCCAGTCGTTATTGGCGCAGGGTTGGAGTTTGCGAATGGCGCTGTAGGTGGTGAGTCCTGAGCAAGCCAAGAGCGGAGAAAAGGTGGGGTCAATGCCGGTGGTGTCTAGCAGGTATTTGGGGTGGGGTACCAAGACATGGTCGGCGTAGCCACCCGCGCGCTGCACACCAATAAAGCGGGGCGCCATGCACCAGTTGTCTTGCTCTTCGTTACACCGGTCACACGAACCGCAACCGGTCCACGGGTAGACCAAGCGGTCTTCCCCGACTGGGACGGCACCTGCATCTGGCCCTGCGCTGAGCACGGTGCCGTAGGGCTCATGCCCGAGGGTCACGGGTAGCTTCATGCCGCGTTCTTCCATCTGGAATTTTTTACCGCCGCCCAAGTCAAAGTAGCCGTCTCGAATGTGTACATCCGAGTGGCAGACACCACAGTACTTGACCCGTACCAACACCTCGGTGCCGGTGGGTGTGGGTGTGTCACGTATGGCTTGTTGTAGGGGCTTTCCCCAGGCGCTGACGTCGTAGCTAATCATGCGGTGTCTCCATGTGGTTAATAAACCGATTGTATGAACGTTGTTTTAAATGATGCTTAGGTGCCACTGATGAGTTGTTGGCGAATCAGCTTTTTATCAACTTTTCCTAGCCCAGTGGTGGGTATGCGCGCCATCTCATGAAAGGCTTTGGGTACGTGGATAGCGCCTTTTTTGTTACGCACCAACTCGCTTAGCTCACTCCAGTCAACGGCTTGGCCAGCGCGCCAGACCACCACAGCGTGTACGGCCTCACCCCACTTTTCGTGGGGCACACCAACCACGGTGGCGGCTGCAACAGCGGGGTGTGCGCTGAGTACGTCCTCTATTTCGCGCGGATAGACATTGAAGCCACCCGTAATCACCATGTCCTTTGAGCGGTCAACAATGTACAAATAGCCATCGTCATCTGCACGCGCCAGATCGCCGGTATAAAGCCAACCGTAACGAAAGGTGCGCGCGTTTTCTTCAGGCTTGTTAATGTATTGGGCCATGACCAAGGGGCCACGCACCGCAATTTCGCCAACGTCGCCAGGCGCAACTTCTTGTCCCTCTTCGTCTAGCAGGCGCAGCTGCATGCCAACGACGGGCGTGCCACAGGAGCTGAGGAGGTGGGGGCGGTGCACAGGGTCATGCTCGTGTTTATGCAAGACGGTCATGGCCATGGGCACTTCTGACTGTCCGTATAGCTGCATAAAAATATTGCCCAGCTCAGAGATGCCCTCTGTTAAGCGTGCGGGTGACATGGGGGCGGCGCCGTACATGATGGTTTCCAGGCTGGATAAATCATGGGTCTCACGAACGGGAGAGTCCAGCAGGACGTAGATCATGGTGGGCACCATGAAGGTACACGTGACACGATGGGTTTGTACCAAATGGCAAAAATGTTTGACCTCAAAGCCCGGGTGCATGATCACGGTGCCAGAGCGCAGCAGCACGGGCATCATGAGCGCGCCTGAGGCATGGGTGATGGGTGTCATGGCGAGAAAGCGGCTCTCTTGAGGCCAGTCAAAATCTGCCATTTGCATCAAAATCATTGCGACCTGTACCCGGTGCGTGTGCAAAACGCCCTTGGGCTTTCCGGTGGTACCGCCGGTGTACACGAGCACGCATTCGTCATCACTGCGGCCGAGGGAGCGCAACTTCTGTGGCGTTTGTTGCGACATGGCGGCCAACAAGTCGACGTGGGCACCGAGGGGCCCCAAGCCCATTATCTGGAGTGGCCGGTCTGCCTTTTCGCGCAAGGTCTCGGCACGGTCACCAAAGCTTGCTGGGTCAACCGCCAATAGCTTCACGTCCGCGTCATTGACTTGGTAGAGGTGGTCGTCTGCTGATGCGATGGGGTTCATCCACAGCACCCGCAGACCGAGTAGATAGCCTGCCGCACTCACAAAAAATGCCTCAGGTCTATTTACCGACAGCGCGGCAATGGTGTCGCCGTGGCGAAGGCCGCGCTGGGTCAATACCTGCGTGAGTTGGCTGAGCTGCTCGCCAAATTCGCGGTAAGAGATATGCCGGTCGCCGCATATGAAAGCGGTGCGGTCTTGGCCGCGCTGAATGGCCGTGATGAGTAACTCACCCACATTGGTGCCCTCAAACGTCTCGGGTGTCATCTCTGGGGTTCCTCCTAACTGGCTTGCCCTAGCTGGCTTCGGTCGAAAACATCTGGATTCGATGCCCACCATACTATGGCGAGCGGGGGCTGGGCGGCTAGACCATGTGTGTCGCCTGAAGGTCAGGGTTGTTTAGGATTGATTGGCCAGCTGGCACCCTTGGGTGATAAAACGTCAGGATGTCAATTTTTCTGTGAGTCAGACCATGCACATTTTGATCGCGATGATGAATCATGAGACCAATACGTTCTCACCGGTACGTACCGACTTAGACCGCTTTGCTTTGCGTGCGGGAGAAGCGTTGCTTAAGGGAGAGCAAGCGGTAGCGGCTTATACGGGAACGGGGACGGGCGTTGGCGCATTTATTGAGGTCGCGCAGGCGGCGGGTGCCACCTTTGATATCGCAGTCTGTGCGCATGCCCAGCCAAGTGGCCCCGTTGAGGATGCGGCCTTTGAGGCGATGTGTGCCGAGATTGTGGGTGCGCTTGAGCGCCAACCCTATGACGCTATATTTTTAGATTTGCACGGTGCCATGGTGACCCAAACCCATGAAGACGGAGAGGGCGAGTTGCTGCGCAGGGTGCGTGCGATAGCGCCCAAAACGCCGCTAGCGGTGGCCTATGACATGCACGCAAATATTCATGCCGATATGGTGGAGCTCGCGGATACGGTGGCGGGTTATCAGACCTACCCGCACATCGATATGCACGGCACCGCGCTTAGGGCAGGTCGTAGCCTGATGCGCATGATGAAGGCTGAGGTGACGCCGACCACCGCGTGGGGCAGGGCGCCAATGATTCCGCACGTGATGCGTCAGGGCAGTGACGATGAGCCCAACCGAAGCTTGCAAGCCCGCGCCCGCGAGATGGAGGCGCAAGGTGCGCTGTGCGCGAGTGTGTTCGTGGGGTTTCCACATGCCGACATCACGCAGGCGGGTCTCAGTGCAGTCGTGGTCACGGACAACGACCCCGCGCTAGCCGCGCGTTGGCGCGATGAGTTGCTGGCCATGGCGTGGTCCCAGCGCGAGGCGTTTTTGTATCAACTGGAGCCGTTGGCGACATCGGTCAGCAAGGCGCGTGATTTAAAGCCCGAGGGCCCCGGCCCCATCGTGCTGCTTGATCATTACGACAATGCGGCGTCAGGTGGCACCATGGATACCACGGCGGTGTTGGCCGAGGTGATGCGCCAAGGCTTAGATAACGTCGCTGTGTTTGCCGTATTCGATCCCGCTGCGGTGCAGGCGGCCATTCAGGCGGGCGTCGGCGCAGCGGTGAGCTTGTCTGTAGGCGGTAAGCTGCCCATGCCACAAGTGCCGCATACAAGCGAGGCGGTGACACTAAACGGCACGGTGAAAACCATTTCACTGGGTCGCTTCAAGGCGAAGGGGCCTATGAGCCCGGGCGCGTCTATGGATATGGGACAAGCCGTGGTGATTGATACAGGCCGTATCGAGGTGGTTCTCATTAGCCGGCACATTGAGCCCTTTGATGCGAACGCCCTTTTTAGTGTGGGTATTGACCCGATGCAGAAGCGCTTTATTGTGCTGAAGAGCCGTATTCATTGGCGTGCAGGTTTAGGGCGTCTTGCCGCCGCCACCATCGAGTGCGCGGGCGCGGGCGTCTGCACATCCGACTACGGTGACCTGGTGTTCAAGAATTTGAGGCGACCCATTTTTCCGCTTGATACAGCGCTTGAGTGGTCGCCCCATGACGGCGTTTAGCTTTTAGTGTCGTCGGTGTACTCTGTGCCACCGACCGCGGCGCCTTCGGAACGCTTCAGCTCTTGCACCCGCAAATCGACGCGCCGGATTTTCCCTGAAATGGTTTTTGGCAAGTCTGCAAACTCTAGCCGTCTGACCATTTTGTAGGGGGAGACCCGCTGCTTAAGAAACGCAAAGATCGCAGCAGCGGTTTCAGCGTTGGGCGAAAACCCGGGTGCCAGTATCAAAAAAGCTTTGGGTATAAACCCCCGTAGCTTGTCGGGACAGGGCACAACCGCCGCCTCCGCAACGCTGGGGTGCTCTATCAAGGCGCTCTCCAGTTCGAAGGGGCTGATGCGATAGCCAGAGGCTTTGAACACATCATCCGCGCGACCGACGTAAGTGATGTAGCCCTCGTCATCGCGCATGCCAATGTCACCGGTGTGGTAGTAGCCGTCACGCATCACGGTCTCTGTTTTGGCCGCGTCGTCCGCATAGCCATCCATTAAGGCCAAGGGGCGACGTGAGAGGTCAATACAAATCTCACCTTCTTCAGCCAGCTTGCCGTCTGCATCTAGCAAGGCAACGGGGAAACCCGGCATGGGGCGGCCCATAGAGCCCGCCTTCAGGGGTTGCCCAGGCGGATTACCAATCATTGCCGTGGTCTCTGTCTGCCCATAGCCATCTCGAATGGTCAAGCCCCAAGCGGCGCGCACTTGCTCAATGATCTCTGGGTTGAGTGGCTCGCCCGCAGAGATGGCCTCGCGCAAACTGATGGGCCACTGCGCGAGATCTTCTTGGATAAGAAACCGCCACACGGTGGGTGGTGCACACAAGGTGGTTACTTTGTTGTCAACCAAAATGTCGAGAATATGCGGCGCATTAAAGCGTGTGTAGTTGTATATAAATACGCAGGCTTGGGCGTTGAAGGGAGCGAAGAAACAACTCCATGCGTGTTTTGCCCAGCCGGGTGAGCTAACAGTCCAATGCACATCATTCGGCTTCAGACCCAGCCAATACAGGGTGGACAAGTGACCAACCGGGTAGCTTTGGCGGGTATGTCTCACCAACTTAGGCTCAGCCGTTGTGCCGGAGGTGAAGTACTCAAGCAGCGGGTCAGTGACCTGCAGACCGGGGGTGGGTTGAAATGCCGTGGCATCGGTCATGGAGTCAAAGTAGTCGATCCATCCTGTAGGCAACGTTGCTTTTTTGTCCGCCAAGATACAACCGATACCTTGCAGGCTTTGCGGGTCGAGATCCAAAATTTTGGTCATGCCACTTTGGCTGGTAATTAACCACCTTACCTGACCCCGCGCGAGTCGGTCGGCCAAGTCAGGCCCAGACAAGAGGGTGGTTGCCGGAATAACCACCACGCCCATTTTGATGGCGGCGAGCATGGTCTCCCACAGCGGTACCTCGTTGCCGAGCATCAGCAGCATGCGGTCACCGGGTTGTGCGCCCAAGCGGGTCAGGAAGGAAGCAACCTGCGAGGAGCGTTGCGACAAGGCGCTGTAGGTCAACCCCGCTTCTTCGCCACTCTCTTCCAGAATACGCAAAGCGGGTGCCGTGTTGTCTTTGGCAATGGCATCGAAATAGTCGATACCCCAGTTGAAGTGCGTTAGCTTAGGCCACGCGAAAGCGGCCTTTGCTGATGCCAAGTCGGTTCGGTTGGCAATAAGCTGATCGCGTAACGTCAAGAATTGTTCTAGTTCAGACATGGTCTCGAATGCTCCCTTGTTTTAAGTGCGGCATGATGCGTCACCGCGCTTGCGATTGCCCCCGCAAACGGTATGCAGTGCGTTAGAAACTAACTTTTACCAGTTATCGCGGGCAGACGCTATACCCAATCAGACGCGATGCCTAGTCAGGCGCTGCGCGTCCGTTGCCAATGGTAATTTCTTTCAATGTGTTTCATTCGTCTCGCGGCTTAATCAGGATACCCATGGACTGCTCCACCATCTGAACAATCGTTGTGAAGTCTTTCTCTGCGCCAATGGTGTCGTTGGTCTTTTTCCAACTGTCATACACCGAGGACGCGACAGGCATGTCCACGCCCAGGTGACGGCTCTCTTCCATACACAGTCGCACGTCCTTAAACATCAGACCGGTTGCAAAGCCGTAGTCAAAGGTGCGAGGCAAGACCGATTTAGGAAACTTGTCACGGCTCGCCGTGCTCATGCCAGTCCCTGCGTTGATGACGTCAATCATAATTTTTGGATCTAAGCCCGCTTTAACACCCATACCGATGGCCTCGGAAGTGGCAGACATGGCTGCTGCCGACAAGAGGTTGTTTGCCAACTTCATGGTTTGCGCTTGGCCCGGTTTTTCCCCAATGTAGAACGGGTTTCCAAAGACGCTAAGTGCGGCTTTCAGTTCTTCAAACTTGTCACGCGATCCTGAGTACATCACGGCAAGCGTGCCTTTGATTGCACCACCTACGCCGCCTGATATGGGGGAGTCATAAAAAGTAATGCCGTGTGCCAGTAGCTGCTTATGAACTGATTCCGCCATAACGCTGCCTGTCGTGGAGAGGTCAATAATCGACTTTACTTTTTTACCGTGACATAAGCCACTCTCGCCTAGGGTGACACTCTCGACGATCTCGGGCATGGGCAAAGATAAAAAGATGGTCTCAGTCTCATCTGCCAAGGCTTTCAATGAGGCAACGCTTCGTCCACCGCGTTTTTCAAACTCTTTGACCCTGTCCTTGTTCAGATCAAAACCGACTATGTCGTAGCCCGCGTCGAGTAGCCGACCGCTCATGGGGATGCCCATTGCCCCTAAACCTACAAAGCCAAAAACTGCGCTCATGATCCATCTCCAAAGTGGTTAAATTGTTTACCTAAAATCGCCGAGATGGCTTGATGGTTAACGTTCGATATAAGCGAACGTCTCTTAGTGTTCAGCCTCAGCGAGCCGGTCACAGGCTATACCTAGCGTTGGCTAGACGCTGTCGCATTCGTGCACTCAAACGTGTCATACAGTTGACAGAAGATACGCTTAACAGGTTGGTACATTCCGAGTGCATAGCGGTGAGTTGTTATGACACTTACCCCTCTTCTGCCACAGAGCCAGACCAACAGGTCACCCACCTACGGGTTGTACACATCCGGGTCAACTGCGCGCCCTAAGAGACTGCTTTGGCACCCTGCGCTAATGCTCGGAAAAGTGAAGAAAAACGAAACTGTTCAGTTATTTCATACAGTCAACTAGGAGACGACGATGACCCCTTTGCCAAATTACGAGATTTACGCGATCAAGTATGCGGAGCATCACCGCATGAGTAAGGATAATTTTTTGGGTGGTGATGCACATGACCACCCCATGCCGTTGGACTACTATATTTGGGTCATTCGCCATGAGCGTCAAGTTTGGGTGTTCGACACTGGATTTTCTCCAGAAGAGGCAAAGTCGCGGGGGCGTGATTTCAAGCGTTGCCCAAGCGAGGGGCTTCGTGCGCTCGGTATTGATCCGGATGCAGTGACTGATGTGATTATTTCGCACATGCACTATGACCATTGCGGTAACAACCAACTATTCCAAAAAGCGAAGTTTCACCTCCAAGAGCGGGAACTGCAATTCGCAACGGGGAAATGTATGTGCCATAAGTCAATGCGCTATCCCTTTACCCTCAGCGATGTGCTGACCATGGTTGAGCGCGTGCACACAGACCGTGCCGTGTTCCATGACGATGCGGAAGAGATCAATCCTGGGCTATCTGTGCACCACGTGGGTGGTCACACGGCGGGGTTACAAATTTTGCGTGTACACACTGCACGCGGTTGGGTCGTGTTGGCGTCTGACGCCAGTCACTTCTACGCCAATATGGAGAACCAACGCCTATTTCCCATCATCTATAACACGGTAGATATGCTGGAGGGCTATAAGACATGCTATCGCCTAGCTAGTTCAACTGAGCACGTTATTCCGGGACATGATCCATTGGTAATGGCCAGATACCCCAGCCCTAGCCCCGAGCTAGAGGGATGGATTGCTCGCTTAGACGCGCCACCTAAAACAATGTCCACATAAGGAGTAGAGCGCCTGGCGGGAAACGTGTGATTTTTGTGATTTTCTTTTTTGTTGGCAATATATTCCTAAGGTGACAGCCATAATTCGCGCACTGGAATACCATGATCACATGAAAGAAATACGCGCTCAATTCACGTGGCTCACCGCTTTTTATTCACCGTTGGTTGCGACCTTAACGGGAACTTTTTTGGAGTCGCGTGGCCTGAAGTTTTCATGGTCAATAGCGACACCCGGACGCTCGGCTGTTGACGCACTGATAGATGGCACTGCAGACGTCGCACAAACGACTCTCAGCAATGCCTTCGGCTTCTTGAACCAAGGCAAGCCGTCGCCTTGCTTGCATTTTGGTCTAACCAACGAAATGGATGGCTTCTTTCTCACGGCGCGTCAGGCGGACCCAGACTTCAGTTGGAAAAAGCTTGAAGGCGCTGAATTGCTTATCTTGCATGGTGGTCAGCCGATGCAAATGTTTAAGTACGCTTGCCATCGCCAAGGTATAGATATCAATAAAATTAAACTGATCAATGTACCGCCTGCCGAAATGGACAAAGCCTTCCGCGCCGGTACCGGTGATTACATCCACCAGCAAGGGCCGTCTCCACAGCAACTCGTTGCAGATGGCGCCGGGCATATTGTGGCTACGGTGGGCCCCGCAGTTGGTAAGTGCGGCTTTTCAAGTTTGGCGGCTACCAGAGAATGGCTGCAGACTGAAGAGGCTGTGGCGTTTACTGCTGCGTATAAAGAGGCAAAAGCGTATCTCATAAATACGCCTGCGAAGGAGCTCGCCAAAGCAACGGGTTCATTTTTTCCGACGATACAAACCGATGTATTGGTTCAATGCCTACATGATTACCAAAAGCTTGGCTGTTGGTCTGAGGAAATTGAAATCACGCATGATAACTACCAAAGCATGCTGGATATCTACGAGTTCAACGGCGGAATTAATGAGCGCTACGCTTACGAGTTAGTTTGCGCGAAACCACCCGGTTTTTGAAGCGGGCGTAGCCCGCCTACAGGCTCGCGAAGAAGGTGAGCACATGGTGGTTAAATTGCTCCGGCTGCTCCAGATTCGCCATGTGCGATGCATCTGGCAAGACAACCAGCGATGAGTGGGTAATTTCGGAATGCATCCGACGCGCCATCTCTACGGGTGTCGCTGGGTATTTCTTGAATGCGTTGGTTCAAGTCGAGGCCGCCCATGGCTTGACCGACCCAATGGATGCGGTGAATACCGAGTGCTTGGAGAAGCTGGAACGCGTCGTCTGCCAATCCCGCCAACGTGTAGGGTGGCGGGGTGGACGAGGTATCGCCATGTCTCACGGTTGCAGCAGTGCGCATGTGACGGCGTTACCCACTCACCTGAAGATCCAGCAATGTCATAGGCAACTGACAGGCCGTTGACTTGAATTTTCATAGACCCCCCTGGTGCCTGAACCGACACCTTATGACGATCTTACTAAACCGATGCGCTGCCTAGTCCAGCAGGCCTGCCGCTTGCATGGCGTGACGAATGCGGCTACGTTCGTCCGCCAGTATCGGCACTAGAGGCGGGCGAACGACGGCACGCGGGAAGCGTCCCATCATGACCAGTGCCTCTTTCATGCGGTTATGCATGTCTATCCACGGTCTGGCGTAGAACACCTCGGCTGTGAAGGTGATGCGCTTATGCAGTTGCGCGCAAGCCGCCATGTCTTGGCGTTGCACGGCGGCAAACAGCTGGGCTTGCAAGTCCGCGATAACGGAGCCGCTCCCCGAGAGCAAGCCCTTGCAACCCATCACCAAGGAGGGGTAAAGCCAAGCGCTGTGCGTAGACAGCACGTTGACCGGTGTCGGGCGACTTTGCAGTGTCCGACGTCAGCGTGTGTGAGACAAATAGGGGTACTTGATTAGAGGAGGGTTTTGGTTCATCTTTCAACTTAAGGAGTGAAGATGAAATTGAAATCTAATCAACCCAAGGCCACTGCAGAGCAGGTGGTCAAAGACATTAGAAGAGCCACCAGGCGGCATTATTCAACCGAGGACAAGATACGTGTTGTTCTC
>Ga0209534_10004812_pt1 | contig 12249 bp, 11 predicted proteins | sample COG_07_FD_184751 | JGI IMG/M metagenome (GOLD analysis project Ga0209534, IMG submission 184751) | Pelagic Microbial community sample from North Sea - COGITO 998_met_07 (SPAdes) (version 2) | ecosystem: Environmental > Aquatic > Marine > Neritic zone/Coastal water | place: Helgoland, sampling... | reverse complement strand
TGTCAGCGACTGCGAGTTGTATCTGATGCGGCACATCTCCGACGCTCGTGGTGCATTGACCGTGGGCGAAGTACCAACGGAGGTACCATTCGTCCCTGAACGCTACTTCGCCGTATTCGACGTGCCTTCAGTAGAACTTCGCGGGGAGCATGCCCATAAACAATGTCAGCAATTTCTGATATGCCTGCATGGGTCGTGTCGAGTATTACTGGATGACGGGCAACAGCGCTGCGAGGTCATATTGGATCGCCCAGACATGGGGGTATTCATGCCCGCGATGATCTGGGGTACTCAGTATCTCTATAGCCCTGATGCAGTGCTGCTTGTTTTCGCTTCGCGTCCCTACGAGGCTGAAGACTACTTGCGCACTTACGACGAATTTCTTGCCGAGTTGGAAAGACACAAAACATGAAAATCCCCTTTCTGGACCTGAGCGCCGCTTACCGCGAGCTCAAAACGGAGATCGACGCGGCTGTATCACGCGTGCTCGAGAGCGGCTGGTACATCCTCGGCCCCGAGGTCGAAGCGTTTGAAAGCGAATGGGCGGCCTATTGCGAAGCGAAACACGCGGTCGGGCTAGCCAATGGGCTGGACGCTCTCACCTTGGCTCTACGGGCGCTCGACATCGGACCAGGCGACGAAGTAATCGTTCCCTCTAATACGTATATCGCCACCTGGCTCTCAGTCTCTGGCGTAGGTGCAACACCAGTCCCGGTTGAGCCTGACGAAGCCACACACAACATCGACCCCGCGCGCATCGAAGCTGCGATTACATCACGAACCCGCGCGCTATTACTCGTGCATCTCTATGGCCAACCCGCCGACATGGACCCGATCCTCGACATCGCCAAACGTCACGGGCTGCGGGTGATTGAGGACGCAGCACAAGCGCACGGCGCACGTTACAAGGGACAGCGCATCGGTGCGCATGGCGATATTGTTTGCTGGAGCTTCTATCCGGGCAAAAACCTTGGGGCACTCGGTGATGCCGGGGCAATCACGACGAATGACGTAGCATTGGCGGAGCGTGTCGCGCTCTTGCGGAACTATGGCTCACGCCAGAAGTACGTAAATGAAGAGGCTGGCGTGAACTCACGCCTAGATCCCATCCAAGCTGCGGTCTTACGGGTGAAGTTGGGGGTTCTAGATGAGTGGACTGAACGCCGCCGTGCTGTGGCCGCGGCCTACACTAAGGGTTTGGTGGAAAGCGATGTCATATTGCCTCATGTACCTGATTGGGCAGATCCAGCATGGCACCTTTACGTGGTGCGCACGTCTGATCGTGACGCTCTGCAGGGCCATATGACAAAGGCTGGCGTCGGCACGCTCATTCATTATCCGATCCCACCACATATGCAGCAAGCCTACGCCGGGCTCGAGTTAGCGCCCGATACCTTGCCCTTGGCAGACACGTTGACAAGCGAAGTACTTAGTTTGCCGATGGGACCGCATCTTAGTGACATGGACGTTAACAACGTCGTCTATAATGTTGCGTCAAAATGATTGAACGATTGATCAAAGGGGCGTCAAGACGTTTTTTGCGATTGGCAAGACGGCTAAAGTATCAAGTCCTTTCCACGAACACATGGACTGGTCATGCGCCAACGCAGAACCAGTCGTTGTTATTGGCCGGCTCGGGGACCATCACTTTCCAGACTAACGTTAGTATAGGGGTGAGCTCTTCTCCAAAATTCTGGTCCTCTGAGTGTTACATTGAGGCGCGATCGACTTCTGCGAAGGTAGAAATTGGGCAAAACACTTGGATCAATAATGACTTTTCAGCAATTTCGAATAGTGGTTCAATATTGATTGGTCAAGATTGTCATATTGGACATGATGTTTTCATCACAGACAGTGATTTCCACCTCTTGGATCCCAATAAACGGAACGTGGATCCTGGTTCTCAGCCCGTTTATATTGGAAATAACGTCTTCATTGGCTCTCGGGTAACAATATTGAAGAACGCGTACATAGGTGACGGTAGCGTTGTCGCTGCCAGCGCTGTGGTTTCTGGCACATTTCCAGCTCGCTCGCTTATCGCTGGAAATCCTGCAAGATTGATAAGGACACTCTAGTTGTCTGACTCCCGCAACTTGATCAAATCAATGCTCGTCATCGGCACAGCACAGGTTGTCAACATTCTGATCTCGATTGTCAGGATGAAGGTACTGGCTATTTTGCTTGGGCCCAGCGGCGTCGGCCTACTCAGTATCTACAATAGCCTTCTGGGCATGGCCCAACAAACCGCTGGCCTCGGCATGGGGTCTAGCGGCGTTCGGGAAATCGCGTCTTCGCGCGGTTACGAGGCGACGCTCAACCGCGTACGCCGAGTCCTCTTTGCTGCGCATCTTATACAGGGGACATTGGCGATGATCGCCGTATGGCTCCTACGCGAGCGCATTGCGATCTGGCTTTTTGGCGACACTCTGCGGGCGACAGAGGTCGGATTGATTGGGATTGCTATTCTCCTCAGCCTACTTGCTTCCGCGCAAACTGCTCTCTTGCAGGGACTGCGGAAGATAGGTGATCTGGGGCGTGTGACGGTGATTGGTGCCTTTGTCGGCACCCTCGCGGGCCTTGCAGCTGTCTGGCTTCAAGGTGAAAGCGGCCTCATTTGGTTTATCCTCGTGCAGCCACTGGCAGCAGTTTTGATTGCCCTGCACTACACACGTCGCCCGCCCAAACCCATCACTCCAAGCCTGTCGCTTGTCGAGACGTGGGAAGTCTGGAAGCCCATGGCCAAACTCGGCGCTGCATTCATGCTTGGCGGGCTTGCAACGGCGGCTACACTATTACTTATGCGCGGCCTCATCTCTAAGGAGCTGGGGCTCGACGCCGCAGGATATTTCGCAGCAGCCTGGGGCATTACCATGACTTATGTGGGCTTCCTCCTTGGTGCGATGGGGGCGGACTACTACCCCCGCCTGACCGAGGTCATCCACGACAAGGTTGCAGCGGTCCGGCTCATGAATGACCAGGCACAGCTGGGCCTCGCCATCGGTGGACCGGTCTTGTTGCTGCTTATAGGTCTGGCACCTTGGGTTATCACCCTTCTTTATTCGGCGGAATTCGACCCCGCAGTAACGCTCCTACAGTGGCAGACGGTTGGAAACGTATTCAAAATTGCAAGCTGGGCACTCGGCTTTTCAATCGTCGCCGCCGGGAGAGGCAAGACGTTTTTCTTCGTCGAGCTGAGCTTTAACATCGTCTTTCTCGGCATGGTCTTCCTCTTTATGCCTCACGTCGGTCTGGAGGTGACAGCCTATGCGTTCGTACTTGGATACCTAGTGCATATGAGCATGGTCTACTTGGTGGCTCGCAGCATTCACGGTTTCCGCTGGCAGGCACTCTCTCTTGGCCTGCTGGGGCTGCACACGAGCCTTGGGGTTGCGCTTCTGGTGCTGGCACTGATGGACCCATTTGCAGCAGCCATTGCCTCGCCGCTTATTGCCACAGCTACTGGGCTCTTCGGACTGCGGATTGTCCTGAGCAAAGTCGGTAAGCACGGCCGCCTGCCCACACGGCTGTATGGAATATTTGAACGCCTTGGCTGGACAATCCAGTCGGCGGTGTAGGAGAATGAAGTGAATAAAATGTCTGAGAAGCCGGAAGAAATGCCTGAAAACGAGACTGATCGGCCGCTCGTGACGTTTGCCTGCAATCAAAAAGAATGGATTCGAAAGGCTGTCGAAGGGTCGGCTTCCCAGACATATCAGCCGCTTCAGATTATTTTATCTGACGATTGTTCAAGCGACGGAATGTATCAAATTATGCGAGACCTCGCTGCCGCGTACGATGAAACTCAGAAAGTGGTTTTGCGGAAGAATTCCAGCAATCTCGGTATTGGGGGACATGTTGGCGCCCTTGGTGACATAGGCAATGGCGAATGACAAAGTTTGGCCTGATCGCGGCCGGTCCCGCCTTATTGATTGCTTATATAATTCATTTCGTACTGCTCAACATCCTTACCCATACCCTTCAGGGGTTTCGCTGGCGGCCGATGTCACTTTTATTGCTGGCACGGTTCTCACCCCAGGTAGCCGTGATTTCCTCGTTCTGTCTGCCGCTTGGCACTGGAGTGTTCAGCCTACGTGCCGTATTGATTAAAACGGGTTCCGAGGGGCGTATCCCTGCCCGATTTGCTCGCATCTATGCAGCCATTGGCTGGCCAATTCGGAGTATTTCATGACCAACACTCAGCACCAAGCAAAGGACCACTTATTAATGACCTTGGCTCTGCCTACTTCCCAAAAAGGGCCGTCAACATGGGCTTAACAGCAACCGACTTAGACCTTCTGCTGGAATTGTGCCGCCGAAACCTTCCAATCTCACGTATCGCGACGATCGGTAGTCTGTCGCTCTACCTTCACCCTCGGCAGGTAGCACACCTTCGGCAGATCATTCCCGAGAACCGTTCTCTTGCAGAGTATCGCTGGGGTGACACGGCCGACCCGATCCTGTGTGAACTGACCGGAGCGACCGAGGTCGTCAGCATCGACATGTCGGACTATCAGGGATCATTTATTGTGCACGACATGAACATGTCCTTGGCCGGGAAGCGTCCCGATCTAGCGGAACAGTTCGACCTCGTAATCGACGGCGGAACGCTTGAGCACGTGTTCAACTTCCCAGTCGCAGTTGCGAACCTCATGTTTCTCGTTCGTAAGGGAGGGCATGTCCTGTCGGCCAATCCCGCCAACAACCTGTGTGGACACGGTTTCTATCAGTTCACACCAGAACTGATGTACCGAATATATTCGGGCGCGAACGGGTTTAGTGTCGACCATGTGATACTTACGCAATCCCGGCATATGTCGGTTGAAATGGACCCAAGGCCCAAGTCGTTTAACGTTGTCGATCCGGCCACGCTGGGGCACCGAATCCTAGTGCGCAACCGTTGGCCTGTTACAATCCGAATTCTTGCTGAAAGGGTGGGTGACCCGTCGCCAGACGGGCTTGATGTCCAACAAAGCGACTATGTGATAGCGTGGAGCAACTCTTCCAGCACCAAGCCTAAAAGCGACCCCAAGGCAGCGATGCGAAAGGTCTTTCACCGACTGCCGCGGACCTGGCAGTCGCGGATTTCCGACATCGTGACACGCAACACGTTGGGCAACGCTCGCACAATGCGGCGCTGGCGGGGGACAATTGAGTGACAGGCGCCAAAAACAAGATGGGCGCAGCAACGGATAATACTCGAACTGCAACGTTCCTTGTTTATGATGGGATGTGGCGTTCGGGAGGAATTCAATCGATTATAATTCGAATAATACATAACATAAAGTCCCACGGAGAATCTGTTTGGGTCGTTTGCAATTGGGATCTACCAGTCCTAGGGGTGCCAGAGGCCCATATTTTGTATGATAAAGCCTTGATAGGACAAGATTGGTCGTCATCAAAAAAATTCTCAGAATTTAATACATTCCAGATTATTGCCTTTGGGCCTTCAGCTACGCCGACGGCTTACTTGCTAGAAAATTATATCAAATTAGGACGAAGAAGCGCGGATGTATTTATGTCTATAAATGTACTTCATCCTCATGAGTTTATGATGAAAGATGAGAAGATTCATGTTCACTTTATGAACCGCCTGCTTGCCCTTGCTGTTGGTCCGTCAAAACTTGTTTTTATGAACGAACAATGTCGCATCACGCACAGCGCTTTCTTGGGACGTGACCTTTCTTCAAACAGGATTGTTCCAGTTCCGATTGACGAACGGCAACCTCGCTGGATGGTTCGATCGAGCGATGAGCCAATCCGCATTATTTGCGTGGGGCGCATCGTAAATTTCAAGGCTTATAATTTTGCCTTACCCGGCATTCTTGCCAAGCTTGTCGATGAGGGGCGCTCCGTAACATGTGACATATTCGGTTATGGCAGCGAAGAAGGCAAGCTTGCCAACCTCGTAAAACAGTGTGACGTTTCCGATCTGATGAGGTTTCATGGACCCATCCCGCTAGAGAAATTTGATGATCTGGTCTCGGGCTACGATTTGTTCATCGGCATGGGCACCGCCGCACTCCAAGCCGCCCAACTCGGTGTTCCAACCATTCTCGCGATTGTTGACGATGAACATGGTGCCCATGGCTTCATCAATTCGGCACCCTTCGGCAATTTGGGTGAGAAAGATCCTTACGCTCCTCGGTTGGACCTTAAACAGACCATTGAAGTTTACCTTAACGCATCACCCCGAGAACGTGAGACAATCTCGCTAGCCGGGATCAGCTATGCAAACCGCTATGTGTCCGATAACTATGTCGAGTATGTGACAAAATCCTCGTTACTGAGGGACGGGATTTCACGCCACCTCGCTGCCTTATATTGCCGTTTCTATATCTGGATGGCCCGTGACAACTGGCTCCGAAAAGCTGTTTGGCTTTTCAAGGCTCAAAGCAAATCAGGGAAGCCACTATGATTTCTATCCTCCTACCCGACCTGCGCGGAGGTGGGGCGGAACGGGTCATGCTTGATCTCGCTCGTGAATTCTCTAGGCTTGAGCAGGATGTCGAATTCGTCCTGATGCGGGCCGAGGGAGAATTCTTACCTACAGCTCAGCTTGAGTTTACAGTCGTCGATCTTGTCGCCCCACGAACGCGTGGAGTGCCCGCCGCCCTTGCCCGTTACCTCCGAGAGCACAAACCCGATGCCGTGGTCGCCAACATGTGGCCTTTGACATCAGCCGCAGTGATCGCGCGGGCCATGTCGCGCCATAAGTGTCGCTTGCTGTTGGTGGAACACAACAACTTGACGCAGCAGTATTCCTCATGGGGCAAACTTCATGCTATTCTGATGGCCGCCAGCATGGCAGCAACCTATCGGTTCGCGGATGTAGTCGCAGCTGTTTCCGAAGGTGCAGCAAAAGACACGGCGAGCTGGGCTAGACTGCCAAATGATCAGGTCAAGGTTCTTCACAATCCAATTCCGCAACGACAATCACCAAGCCCCAAGGAAACGGCAAATGCCGAAAGACTTTGGGATTGTACGCCCGGTCAGCGGATACTCACGGTAGGAAGTTTGAAGGAACAAAAGAACCACCCCCTTCTGCTAGGTGCCTTCGCAGACCTTCAGTATCCTGAGGCCCGCCTGATGCTACTGGGTCAAGGCGCAAAGGAGGCCACGTTGCGTGCGATGGCAGCCGAGTTAGGGATTGCGGATCGAGTCATCTTTGCCGGCTTTCACCCCGATCCGACGCCATTCTATAAAACTGCCAATTTGTTCGTGCTGTCTTCCGACTATGAAGGCTTACCGACAGTCCTGATTGAAGCACTTGGCTGCGGAACACCTGTCGTGTCATCCGACTGCCCCTCTGGGCCAGCGGAGATACTTGAAAATGGCAAATACGGTCGCCTTGTCCCTGTGCGTGACCCACAGGCGCTTGCAGATGCAATGCAGGCAGCGCTGGCCAAACCACATGATCCCGATCTGCTGAAAACACGCGCTGCCGATTTTGCCCCAGCTATTGCGGCCAAGCGTTATCTGGAATTGTTATGTCTCTGACCCCCACTCTCTACCTCATTCGTGACGGCCAGCTGGAGCCACTCGGACAGAGTCAGGTAATGGCCTATCTGCGCGGGTTGTCGCGAGATTACAAAATTACTTTGATTACTTATAAGAAACCCTAGGATTGGGCAAACTCAGAGACCATGACCCGCGCCCGTGCTGACTGCCAGGCCCACGGCATCGATTGGCGCCCAAAGAGTTCAGCCGCCGCCCCAGACTCATTGCGCCTGCCTGGAGCATGTTCGAAATGTTCTGGTCGGCCCTGCAAGCTGCGCGGCGTGGCGTGGCGATGCGCAATTGATCCATGCGCGATCTTACCTGCCTGCAGCACCAGCTTGGACCATTTTCCGCCTCATGGACTCGCCTTTCATCTTCGGTATGCGCGTGCTCTGAACAGAGGAGCTGACTACGGCAGGCGAAAAATGCGGATTTCACAGATGAGATGATTGGGATAATTACAGATATCTACCTTGAGGACATTCAACTCTTTGGATACGAAAACACAGAATAACGGTAGGCGACCCACCAAATTAAATTGAATTAGAGGAAAAAAATCAAATGGCAACAGCAATTGACTTAATTCGACTCCAAAACAGGAAAGAAAAAATTCGTGAGAGCTTCATGAGAAAGGAGCCATTCCGCTATACTGTGATAGACAACTTTCTGTGTGAAGACGCAGCAGAATCAATTTTCAAGGAATTTCCTTTAGTGGATCCTGCCAGTTGGGTGGACGCGAGTGGATTACACACGAAACGCAAATGGACACAGCCAACGATTGAAGGGTCTTTTGCAGCGAATTTTTACCAGGAAATAAACAGCAATAGTTTCCGTGAATGGCTGTCCAACGTTGTTGAAATCCCAGATTTGCTATCTGATCCAGACTTGCAGGGCGCTGGACTCCATCAGACGTTGGAGGGTGGTTACTTGGATGTCCATGTAGATTTTAACAAACATAATCGACTGCAACTTGATCGACGTCTGAACCTAATTGTTTATTTGTGCCGCGAGCACAACACTAAAGGTGAGGGTTACCTTGAGCTTTGGGATATGGAAAAGAAACAACTCCTTGACAGTATCCCACCAGCTTTCAATACATGTGTTATATTTGAAACTAACGAGGTATCTTTCCATGGCCACCCAAAGCCATGGAAAAACAACTATGATGAAACTCGTAAATCGTTAAGCGTGTATTATTATACTGAGGGAAGAAACGATATTTCTGAGGTGTCAGAACATAGCACTATCTATGTCAACACTGAGGGCCGAATCGGAGCTCTGAAAACGATTAAGAATGCCGCCCGCGATATAATGCGCCTGGGCCCAATTCGCCGCAGGCTTGCGGACCGCAAGAAGAAAAAATAATGGATGATTTGGGTACAAAGCGCCAAACGCCGGGAAAAAACCTCATTGATAGCAAGATTAAAAAGCCTCGTGTCATATATGTACTTCGAGAGGACATACGTGAACCCCTTATAAAAAGCCAAGTAATTTCTTATGTAAGGAACCTTAAAGAATATTATGATTTTACTATTATTGACTTAACCAAATCTGAATATAATGAAGACGCATTTAACACAGATAGCTTGACTTTTGACCTGTTGGGCGTACGTCGAGTGTCTGGACGCTTTAGGAGAAGAAACAAAACGATATTGTCCGATCTGTTCAATTTGATTGAGCTTGTGCAACTATCACTGAGGGAAGCTCGCAACGAAAACGTAGGATTAGTACATGCTAGATCTTACATACCAGCGATTGCTGCGTGGATAGTGTTACGCGCTCGAGCGGTCCCTTTTATCTTCGATATGCGCGCCCTCTGGCCGGAGGAACTTATAACTGAGGGTCGATTGCAGCGCGGATCTATCGCTCACAAAGTCTTAACCCGCCTCGAAAAGGTTTGCCTGCGCGATGCAGCCGCCGTGGTCTCACTGACCGACGCGGCTGTCGGGTATCTTCAGGATCAGTACCCCACTGAGCTACAAGAACAGCACATTGCCGTTATCCCAACTTGTGCCGATCTTCAGCGTTTCAAGCGATCAAATAAGCCACCAAGTGAACGCGTGTACGGATGTGTGGGCACCGTGCTCAGCGGTTGGTTCCTTATGGATTGGCTTGCAGCATTATTTAATACCGTCGCTCAGAAGGATCCAGAAGCTAGGTTCGAAGTCGTCACACGGGATGATACGGAAACGGTACGGGCCACGCTAGATATTGATGGCAAGCTCGGCGATCGGCTTTCTATTTTTCCAAGTGCATCAGAGAGCGTGCATGAGGCGCTGCAAAAGCAGTCCACGTCCGTGATGTTTTTCACGGCCGGGACAAGTAAGCTTGGGAGTGCGCCGACCCGCCTTGGTGAAGCACTGGGATGCGGCATCCCAGTGATCGCGAATGAGGGTGTCGGTGATGTGGCCGACATTATCCGCCGGTACAACGTCGGGGTGATCGTCAAGGACGCATCGGAAACAGCGATGAATGCCGCGCTTGGTGAGCTAGAGCCGCTGCGCTCCGATCCCGATTTGCCGCCGCGCTGCCGCCGAGCAGCAGAGGAGGTTTTCTCCCTCGAGGCCGGGACGGAGGCGTATCGCAAGCTTTATGCAGACATCCTTGGACGCCCAGATGGTCCTGCGGCGCCGAATGCTGCAAATGACCGATAACGGGTAATCTCCCACCCTCCCAAACTACCTACACTTGAACAAGAAGGCATTCTTGGACGCCCTGCCCCCTAAATCTGTTCCTGCCACCTCTAGGCACACACCAAAAGGGCGGCAATAGGCGGATTATTGGCTGGCGACCTTACGCAGCAAAACCTAAGTATTGGATCGATATGCACTATAGATTTTTTCTCACAGTTTCGCGTAACAACTGTTGCGCACTCGCCTTCGGTTGTGACATCATTGCGCGCAATTTGACTCGCGTTGAAGTCCGTTCCGGAAACACACACGCCGAGGGTCACACATGTGCGGCATAGCGGGCCTGCTTACCCCCGGCTCGGGTGATGCTGACGAAATTATGGCGACCCTGCAAAAGATGGCCCGCAGCCTCGCCCATCGTGGGCCGGATGCGGAGGGGTATTGGACGGAAGGTGAGGTGGCGCTTGGGCATCGACGCCTCGCCATTCTGGACCTTTCCGACGCAGGCGCGCAGCCCATGCGATCAGAAAAAGGGCGTCACGTCATCGTCTTCAATGGCGAGATCTACAACCACCTCGATATGCGTCGTGACCTCGCAGCAGACGGGGCCGCACCTATTTGGCGCGGGCACTCAGATACTGAGACCCTGCTTGCGGGAATTACGCATTGGGGGCTCGACGAGACGCTTAAGCGCGCGAAAGGCATGTTTGCGCTTGCGCTCTGGGACCGTTCAGAAAAGCGGCTCTCTCTGGCACGGGACCGGATGGGGGAAAAGCCGCTGTACTGGGGGTGGGCTGGGCAGGCGCTGGTGTACGGGTCGGAACTTAAGGTACTGCGGGCGCACCCCAACTGTCCGACTGAAGTGTGCCGCGACGCACTGGCACAATATCTGCGCTTTATGTATGTACCGGCCCCGCGCAGCATTCACCCTGGCCTCTACAAACTGGAACCAGGAACCATCCTTACGGTCGATGGTGCGCCGCCTTCCACACCACCTAAGGAGCCGATCCGCCCTGGCGGGCATTATGGCAGCATTAGCATCCGCCGGTATTGGGACTTGAACGCAGAGATTGAGGCAGGCGCGCAGAACCAAATCGAAGACGAAAGCGATGCGGTTGCGGCACTCGGTGAGGTTCTAGGCAAGGCGGTACAACGGCAAATGATCTCGGATGTGCCTCTCGGCGCTTTCCTGTCCGGTGGTGTGGATAGCTCCGCCATCGTGGCGTTGATGCGGGCGCAAAGCGAACGCCCAGTGCAGACCTTCACTATCGGGTTTGATGAGGCCGCTTTCGACGAGTCCCCCTATGCCGCCGCTGTCGCTCGCCACCTGGGCACCGAGCATACCAAGCTGCATGTCACTGACGCAGATGCGCGCGACGTGATCCCCCATCTTCCAGACCTTTATGATGAACCCTTTGCCGATTCCTCTCAAATTCCCACGCATCTGGTGTGCCGCGCCGCCCGAAAGAATGTCGTCGTCGCGCTATCAGGTGACGGAGGCGATGAGTTATTCGGTGGATATAACAGGTATTTCTGGGGCCCTAGGGTATGGGACCGGTTTGCACTTCTGCCCTATCCTGTCCGCCGAGGCTTAGGAAAAGTAATACGATCCGTACCCCTTTCTGTTTGGGACGCAGCCGGCTCCAAGTATAATCGCCTCAGGTCTGGGAGCGCTGGCATTTCAAGGCTTGGAGATAAAGCGCGCCGGCTTGGCGATCGCCTCAGGACCATCAAAACAACCGATGAACTATACAGATCACTTGTCAGCGAGTGGCCGCTTGAGGCCGGAATTATGCCGAGTGTCTCCGAAGACCCGACCTCCCAACTCGATGATCCGTTGCCAGACAATAGCGCTGATGATTACGCTATGCGGATGATGGTACAGGACATGCGCAGTTATCTGCCTGATGACATTCTGTGCAAAGTGGACCGCGCAGCAATGGGTGTCAGCCTCGAGACGCGGACACCGTTTCTCGACCCTGACGTGATTGCGCTGTCCACGCGCCTACCTATGTCCATGAAAATTCGCGATGGTCAAGGCAAGTGGGCCTTGCGGCAGGTCCTGTATCAGCATGTCCCCCGTGAGATGATCGAAAGACCCAAAGCGGGCTTTGCAATTCCG
>Ga0209534_10004809_pt1 | contig 12252 bp, 9 predicted proteins | sample COG_07_FD_184751 | JGI IMG/M metagenome (GOLD analysis project Ga0209534, IMG submission 184751) | Pelagic Microbial community sample from North Sea - COGITO 998_met_07 (SPAdes) (version 2) | ecosystem: Environmental > Aquatic > Marine > Neritic zone/Coastal water | place: Helgoland, sampling... | reverse complement strand
CTTGGTCTCTTGCCCAGAACAGCGCATCATATTTATCTGTTTGCATTGTTTTACCCATTTCGTGATTTGCAAGAATCATTTCTGACCTACCGTATGTAGTAGAGCCTCTATAATTCATTTGTATTACACCGTACCCTCTGGATGCATAAAATTGAACTTCAGTATTATATTGATAGTAGTCTCTAGCATTTGGCCCGCCATGAGGGTGAACAATGAATGGTATTTTGGTTCCTTTTTCATAACCAACTGGCAAAGTAATATAACCATGAAGCTTTAAGCCATCTCTTGCTGTATATGTAAAAGGCTCGGTTTTTGCCATCTCATAATCATCCAACCATGGCCTTGAAGGTGATGAAACCTGTACAAGGTTTCCGGTCGTTGAATCAAAAAACCAGCTAGTACCTGGGTCAAATGAACTAGTGACCCTAACTAAAAACTTAGATAGATCTGAGCTCCAATCTGAAACTGAAACCTGATAACCTTCAAATACTGCCTCAAGTGATTTATTAATAGATGCAAAGTAGTTATCAAAATATATTTTCTTAGTTTTTTCAGCTTGGTATGAGAATCCAAAGAGTTCGGTTCCAGCTGTTGAGCTATTATCAAACCACATTCTTAAATATCCAGAGCCCTGAAGAGGAGCTGCAAGATCGAAGTCTGGATCATGATAGATCATTTCTATAAATTCCCTATTAATCGTATCGTACGCCCATAGCGCATTAGTATCAGTTTCATTAAGAATAGAACCATCTGGCTGAACAGCTTGACCAACCCCTAATAGGGTAGTGTTATCGATATCAAAACGAAGCGGAGTAAAACAGGCTGCTTGGTGTCTGCAGCTATTTATTTTTTCGAAAGAACCATCCTGATTATATAAGTAGAATGAATTTACCAAGCCCATATCTGGTCCTTTGGTTGTATATGTTGAGAAGCCTTTTAAAACTCCATTGTGGTCAAATAAATATCCCGCTGCTTGCTCATTTTTAATTGATGGCTCTCTTGCAATAAGTGTTGTTTTTTTTGTATCTAGATCAAGCCAATAATGATCTCTAGAATTAGATGAGCCTCTACTAAGGGTGACCATAACTTTCTGAGGGAATTTTGGGTAAATGCCAGTTACACGCGGGATTGAATAGCCAGCCGAACGTTTATTCATTGATGCTTCAATAAGTAGCTCACTGTTTTTGCCATCCTTATCAATTATGTAATAACTATATGAATCCATCTCGGCTCTGCCATCCCTAGTTAAAAGCAGCTGATCATCATTTAGCCACTCAAAACTGGCAACAGCAGTTGTCACTGAGGTTCCAGACAAAACTTTTGCTTCTCCTGTTTTTATGTTAGTAACAACAAGCACCGCTCTTGACTGACTAAGTTGTTGGTCTGATAGGTCTTCGATATCGCATTTGTTTTCATCTACCGGAACCATTGCCGCAACATAATCACCTGATGGTGAAAGATCAAAGCCAGTTCCTTGTCCATAACAGACAAGCTTTTCGATTGGAATCATTTCATTTTTAGCAGATGCATCTAAAGTAAATGTTGTAACAGTTAACATTAAAACAGCAAATGAAAGACCTTGTAACATATTGTTTAAGTTCAGTTTATACATAAGTAGTACCTATAAGAATATACATTTAATCACTACCAATAATAATATCATTAAATTTATGTAAAGGTAACTTTACATGATTAATAATTTAACTTTTATTAGCTATAAGTATTAACTTTTATTAAAAAAATTAAATGACCAAAAATGTATACAAATATCTACTATTTATGTATATTTCAGGTACTACACGGCACAATGCTGTGTTTTTAACATAATCATATGGGGATATGCTATGAATAATTTTAAATATTTAACTATATTTTCTTTCTTAACTGTTGGCCTGGTTTTTGCTGACAATCCTGGAGAGGAAGTATCATCCGAGAGCACAGATACTGCAGCTCAAGTAGCTGTTGTTGAGCAAACAGTTGCTGAATCAACTGTTAATACAAGTGACTCTTCAGCATCTGAGGGCTCTCAAGACCTCGGACGAGTAAGTGTTACGGGTTCAAGAATTAAGAGAACAGACGTCGAAGGCGCTACACCCTTAATAACTATAACTAGATCAGATATTGAAGCCCAAGGCTTTCAAACTGTTTATGATGCAGTTAGTAATCTAACTCAGAACACTGGTTCTGTTAATGGAGAAAACTTTCAGGCTGGTTTCAATAAGTCACTTCAACCTATTAATTTAAGAGATTTTGGTCCAGGAAGGACTTTAGTTCTTGTTAACGGTAAAAGAACGTCAGACTATCCATTCCCATATAATGGAGAGTCTGCATCATTTAACTATGCAGCTATACCGTTGGCGGCTGTTGAAAGAATAGAAATATTAACATCAGGAGCCTCATCAATTTATGGTTCTGATGCCGTTGCTGGTGTTGTTAATATAATATTAGTAGATGGACTTGAAGACAGAACCTTTAGAGCACAAGTCGGTGGTGGTGTAGGTTCAGGAACTGGTGGTGAGACTGTTAACTTTGAATTTGCTGGTGGTGGATTCACTGACAGGCTTGCATACACATACGCACTTGAATATAGAGACGAACAGTCTATTCCAATACAAAGCAGAAGTGAGCATGACTCATATGAGGATCAATCTGCGAGAGATGTTGCTCTTTCATCAAGAGGACTGCTTATAAGAGATACTATTTATTATGGACTTCACCTAAACCCTGAATCAGGTAACTTAGGTTCATTAATAGACTGGTCAACTGGTGAGTATATAGACCAATCATGTTCTGTTGCAGATCCAGGATATACCATCTCTACACCTGAGCAGCATAATGAATATGCTTCTAGCTACTATGGTGCTTATTGTGGATTTGATATGAGTTCTAACGGAACACTTACCAATGAAAGGTCAAGAGCATCTGCTTATTTATCAGGCACATATGAGTTAACTGACAAAGTTGAGATATATGCAAAGTTCATTCATCTTAAAAATAAAACTGAAGGCACGCTTGATAACTTATTTACACCATTCGTTTGGGTGGCAGGACCTCAGGCATTTGGTGGCCAATATACCCAAAACCATATTGTTCCAGTTGGTCAGCCTAATGCAGGTGCAACTGCTTCAATGATGGACTTTAGAATTCAAAAGATATTTACTAATGCTGTTAGAGGAACTAGTTATGATGAGGATACAACTACTATCGATATAGGTGCTAGAGGTATTTTATCCAATGGGTTTGAGTGGGATATTTCTTACACAGACAACACTTATGACATTGTTAAAACTGGAAGAAATTTCTTAGCTTCAGCTCTTTATGACAAAATACATAATATTGGCGGTGTAGATGGTGCAGGCAACCCATGTGTTCTAGATTCAGCAGATCTAATAGATGGCGATCTTTCAAATGGTGAGGCTACTGATTATGCAACATCTATAACAAATGGATATTATGGCAATTCAGGGGTTTATGATTATGCTGCCAGCTTTAATCAGCCAAATTGCTACAACTGGGATTGGTATTTAAGCACTCAATCTGCCGAGGAGCTTGAAGCTTTAAGAGTTGATAACGTGGAGCCAGCTGATGCATTTTCAGAGTTATTCCAGGCGAGTGTTACAGGTGATATTATGCAATTACCATATGGACCATTAAGTTTCGCTGCTGTAGTTGAAAAACAAACAAAAGGTTACGATGTTCAACTTAGCCAAGCAAACAAAGATGGACTTCTTTGGGGTGTTGGTGGTGTAGACGGAGGTGGTGAAAGAGATAGAACCGCTTTTGGTTTTGAGTTAGCTATACCTCTAGCAGAAAACTTCCTAGTTAACCTATCAACGCGTCAAGATGAGTATGATAGTAAAACAAGTAATGTTGATAGAAGAACTATGGGTGCTTCCTTTGAATGGAGACCTGTTGATAACTTATTGGTTAGAGCTTCATGGTCAGAGTCCTTTAAGGCACCAGATCTTCCATACTCATTTGTTGGAGAAAGAAGGTTCTTTACAAGCGAAACTGATTACTATCAATGTTACGCTTCAGGCGACTTTGGTTCAGTTGGTGAAGGTTGTGCTACAGCTTCTCCAGGTTATGGCATTATAAATATTGATGGAGTTACAACAGGAAACTTAAATCTTAAAGAAGAAGAGGGTGACTCTTATTCATTAGGTATTGCTTGGGAGCCTGTAGACAGACTTCTTATTACTATTGATGCTTTCCATATTCAGTTAGGAGATATTGTCTCTACTAAAGACTTAAGTACTATTGTTAGAGATGAAGCTATCTGTCGTGCTCAAGAGGCTGGCGACAACATAGGAACTATTAATTTCCCTGACTCATACTGTTCGCAAGTGTATGCTTCAATCGTTAGGGGTGGTAAGGATTTCACACCAGAATCTTATGACAATGTCTTAGCTGAAGGGTCAATAACAGCTCTTTATGAGACTCCTGTAAATATCGCTGGGCAAGAGTTTATAGGTGTTGATACTGCAATTTTCTATAATTGGGTAACAGATGCTGCTGGTGATTTCTCTTTCAGTATTACAAGTACAAATCAAATTGACTTAAAATATGCTGAAGATATTGGGGATCCATTAATTAGCTACATGAATAGCTTGTATACACCAAGATCCAGACAATCTATTAGATTCGGATGGCAGAGAGGTGATTGGTCTGTAAGCACATCAACATTAAGAGTTGGTCATTTAGAAGGGTCTGCTGGGAAGACAATGAGCCCTTATTTTGATACAAATCTTGCTGTTGGTTATGATTTATCTCAAGACTCATTCTTATCATTGACTGTAACAAATATTTTTGATGCAATCCCTGATACAGATGTAGATTATGATTCAGGTAGTTCTTTCTACCCTTACGGTTTCAATTCATTCAGATATCCAAGATTTGGACCACAAGCATTCTTAACATATCAGTTAAGATTCTAAGAATTAAATAACACTAAAAGGGGGCTTCGGCCTCCTTTTTACTTTAAAATACAAACATGAAAAAAAATTTATACTTTTTAACGCTTATCTTTAGCTCCTTCTATTCCTTTGCACAAGATGCTATGGAAGAAAACAATGTTGTTAATGACACGATTTTATTGTCTAAATCTAGCATTGAAAAATCAGGGCTTACACAAGAACAGATCGTCAAACTAGATGAAACAACTAGAATTTTATTAGCTGATTATCAGGCCACATCAAAAGAGTTTGACTCTTTAAAGCTTTACAATGATCAAGTTCAAAAGATAATCAATTCTCAAATAGAAGAGATAGAAAATATTATCTTAAAAATAGATGAATTAGATAAAACTAATCAGAGAATTGTGCCACTCATGCTTAAAATGATTGATGGTCTTGAGAACTTTGTGCTGCTTGACCTTCCATTCTTAATGAAGGAAAGATCAACAAGAGTATTAAATCTTAAAGAAATAATGGATAGAGGTGATATATCTACTTCAGAAAAATTTAGACTCATAACAGAGGCCTATAAAACAGAACTTGAATATGGCAGAACTATTGAAACTTATAGAGACAATATACTAATTGATGATGTTGAAACAAGCGCAGATTTTCTTAGAGTAGGAAGGATAGCCTTAACTTACCTCACAGTGGATGGTAACAAAGGTGGTTACTGGGATACACAATCATCATCGTGGCAGAAAGCGTCATCTTCAATAAGAAGAGCAACTGCAGACGCTCTAAAAATTGCTTCAAAACAAGCCCCTCCAGCCTTGATTAAAATTCCTTTATACAGAGATTCAAATGAATAAAAATATATATTTATTACCCTTTTTAGTTTTTTCAGTTAATGCTCAAGAAGCTAATTCTGCACCAATTACAGAACCCGTCATAACTGATTTAGATCTACTTGTCGAATCTGTAAAAACAACAGCCTCAATCAGAGCTAAAGAAGATAGGGCTCGACTTAATAAGTTCCTATCAGATAAAAATAACCAGCAGAATTTATTAGATAATATTAAATATAAGCTAAAACTTGAAGAGTCAAGAAGCGAACGATTAACTAAACAATATGAAGACAATGATGCAGAGCTTTCAGATTTAGAAGAACAACTAACACTTAAATTAGGATCATTTGGAGAGTTGTTTGGTATTGTTCGTCAAACTGCTGGTGAGTCTAAAGGTCAATTTATTTTATCTTTAACAAACATAGAATACCCAAATAGAATTGAGTTTTTAGGTGATTTAGCTGAAAGAAAGAGTTTAGATCTGCCAACAACTGATGAGCTTGAAAGGTTGTGGTACGAAATACTTAACGAGCTAAATCAAAGTGGTAAAGTTAAGTCTTATAATACTGACATTCTTACCAAATCTGGTGAGTTAGTTAACCAAGACGTTTTAAGAATAGGAGTGTTTAACTCGGTCTCAAACGGGAACTATTTAAACCTTGTTACTGAACAAAATCTTCTAGAATATCTCCCCAAACAGCCAGAAAGATCAATTCGCAGGTCTGCAAAAAAATTACAAAAATCTGATGAGTATGTAGAAATTTTTGTTGATCCAACGAGAGGCTCCTTGTTAACAAAGCTAATTGATAGAGCTACTTTTATACAAAGAATCAATCAGGGTGGATTTGTCGGCTATGTGATAATTATTATTTTAATTGTAGGATTGGTTATGGGGGCTATTAGGTTCAAGTTTCTTTATGAAGAGGCAAACTCTATAAACAAAGAGTTAAAAACTAATAAATTTGCAGAAAACTCGATCCTTGGTAAATTAAATAATATTTATTCAGCATATGCAGGAAATAATCCAGAGGAATTAGAATCTCAACTTGAAGACATTCTTGCAAAAGCTACTCCTCCTTTGGAGAAGAATTTAAGTGTTATTAAACTTCTTGCTGCTGTTGCACCATTATTAGGTCTTTTAGGTACTGTCATAGGAATGATTGAAACATTCCAAGCAATTACTTTGTTTGGCACAGGAGATCCTAAGCTTATGGCAGGAGGAATCTCTCAAGCTCTTGTAACAACTATGCTTGGTTTAATTGCCGCTGTTCCATTATTATTTGTTCATAATATTCTTGACTCAAGAAGCAGATCTATATCTCAAGTTTATGAAGAACAAGCAATTGGTTTGTTGGCCTTAGTATCAATTAAGAAGTAATGTTTTATTACTTAACCCTTCCTTTCACATCTCTATTAGATTTTTTTGATAGAGGAGGACCTGTTATTATTGTCCTTTTTATTCTTGCAATAATAATGACCTCCTTACTTATAGAAAGGTTATTATTTTTTATATCGGAATTAAATGACTTGTCAGACAGATCACACAAAGAAGTTATTTTATTTAAACAAGAAAATAATTGGGTTTTTAATAAGATTAAGTCTAAAAATATATCTGTTATAAATGTAGCAGCTAATAAAAATCTTTTGTTAATTCAGGGTTTAATTGCCTTGTGTCCGCTTCTGGGACTTCTTGGAACAGTTACGGGTATGATAGAGGTGTTTGATATCATGGCTATAACTGGTACAGGTAATGCCAGGGCAATGGCATCAGGCATTGCAAGAGCAACACTCCCAACCATGACAGGTTTATTTGTATCAATTGTAGGGTTGTTCCTTCTTACGGCTATTAAAGCATCAATTGATAAAGCTACACTCGACATAAAATATGCTATTGAGCAAATATAAATATGATTAGAAGAAGAAATAAAGAAAGAGATGATTCAACCATTGATATAACTCCAATGTTAGATATAGTTTTTATCATGCTTATATTTTTTATTGTAACAACCTCATTTGTTAAAGAGACAGGTGTTGAGGTTAATCGTCCAAACGCCTCTACCGCAGTAAGAGATGAAAGGGGGAATATACTAATAGCAATTACTGCAAACGATGAAATCTGGATTGACAAAAGAAGAGTTGATCTTCGATCTGTCAGAGCTAACGTTGAAAGGTTAAAGGCTGAAAACCCAGAAGGGTCAGTAATTATTCAAGCAGACAAAGCATCTAAAACAGGTTTTCTGGTAGAAACAATGGATCAGGTGAGGCTAGCTGGAGTTCAAAATGTATCAATCGCTGCTGAGCAAGATTGATCTAAAAAATAAGAAATCTGCCTCAATTGTTGGTGGTATAGCATCGTCTTTTTTAATTTTTTTGCTAATATACATAATTATACTTCCTGGTGGTAATAGTTTTGAATCAATAAAAGATACCAGTATGGTTGATTTTGTAAGACTTAGAAAAAACGATTACTTAAACGAAAGGCAAAGAGCCTTACCAGACAAGCCGCCGCCGCCAAAAAAACCACCTCCACCAAAATTAGAAATGCCTGATATTGTAGAACCAGTAACTCCTAACTTAGATATAAAGTTTCCTGACATCAAGACTCCTGTTGATCTAAAAGGTGCAATGCTTCAGGGATCTAATTCTTTAGCCTCAAATAGCGCCTTAATTCCGCTCGTAAGAATTGCGCCGCGTTATCCAAGAGAGGCATTGGTTTCAGGTAAAACAGGATTTGTTACTATAAAATTAACAGTAGACGCAGAAGGCAAGGTAGTAGATGCAGTTATCAGTGACTCAAGACCACCAAGAGTTTTTGATAGGGCTGCTCTCCAAGCTGTGCTTCGTTGGAAATTTAAACCTCGTGTAGTCAATGGAGTTGCTATAGAGCAAGTTGGCACCACAACAATTGAATTTAATTTATGATAAAAAGTATTATATTTGTATTTACCTTATTATTTTCATTATCACTATCATCCCAGGAAGCAATTCAGCAATGGGTTTACAATACATTAGAAAGAGCACAACTCAATGTTGATAACGGAAATTTTGAAGCCGCTGAAAAGATTTATTATGATTATGCAACCTCATCATATTCAAGTAATTCGTATGATCATTTTGTTATTCTGCGCTCTTATGCATATTTTCTTCTTCAACAGGACAGAAATGATGAAGCGCTAAAATATCTTCAACTTGCAGATCAAAAAAGAAAAATGCCGCCTCTTGATGTTTTTAATTTAAAGTTTATTCTTGGTCAGGTGCTTTATGCCGAAGGACAAAGGCAAGAGGCCAAAGCATCATTTCTTGAGTGGGTTGAAATTGGAACAGATAATCAATTTGATCTTCGTCCTGAAGGTTATGCAACTTTAGCAACTATTTATGCTCAAGAATCAAATTGGGATAATGCATTAATATATATTACTCTCGCAATTGAGAATTCTTCAATTTTTGTAGAGAACTGGGCGCAGCTTAAATTCGCAATTCATATTCAAAAGGAGCAATATATGCCTGCTCTAGAAATTGCGCAAGATTTGGTAAGAATTAAGCCAAAAAATAAAGCATACATTGAACAAATGGCTGGTGTATATAATATTATAAGATTTGAAGAAGAGTCATTAGCGTCCCTTGAATTTAAACTCCAACAAAACTTACTTAAAAAACCATCTGAATATATTAACCTAGCTAATTTTTATCTATATAAAGGGCTTCCAATTGACTCATCTAAGGTAATAAAAAATGGGCTGTTGCTTGGAGTCCTTGATAACAATATTAAAAATAATGAGCTTTTAAGTAATGCCTACATTATTGCTAAGGATTTTGATAATGCAGTCAATTCACTAATTAATGTTACCAAGCTTTCGGATGATCCAAAATATGACTATAGAATTGGTCAAATTTATCTTCAAAATTCTGATTACAAAAATGCAATCAAGTTTTTAAAGATAGCTCGAAAAAAGAATTGGAATGGATCTAAAGGTTCTTTAGAGATGCTTATTGGTATTAGTTATATTGAGTTAGATGATTTCAATAATGCTAGAATAGAACTTGCTAAAGCAATTGCTTTAGGTAAGGAAGATGAAGCAGAGTCATGGATTGATTATATGGACTCCACTGATAGCTTAAGAGCTGCAGCTGCAGCGAACTAATTAACATAAACACTGTCTTAATAGCATGATCATTAAAACTACAGAACTAAAACGTTCGTTTGAGGTAGGCTCAGAAACTGTTGAGGCAATTAAAGGCATCAATTTAGAGGTTAAAGCTGGAGAGTTTCTTGCAATTACCGGACCATCTGGTTCAGGCAAAACAACTTTAATGAACATCATCGGCTGTTTAGATACTCCAACAAGTGGTGAATATTTTTTAAATAATAAATTAGTTAACGAACTCAATGAAAACGAGCTAGCTGGCATTAGAAATAAAGAGATTGGGTTTGTTTTTCAATCATTTCATTTACTTGCTAAAAATTCTGCTTTAGATAATGTTTTGCTTCCGATGAAGTATGCTGGTACTAATATAGATGAGGCAACTATTAGAGCAAAACATGTCTTAGACCAAGTTGGCCTAACAGATAGAATGAATCATGGCCCAACTGAGCTTTCCGGTGGCCAGCAACAAAGAGTTGCAATAGCAAGGGCAATGGTAAATAAACCAAGTATTTTATTTGCAGATGAGCCAACTGGTAATCTGGATTCTAAAACAGAAGGTGAGGTTATGGGCTTATTTAAAGAGCTAAATGAGGATGGGCAAACAATTATAGTAATAACCCATGAAGAAAACATTGCCAATCAATCAAAAAGAATTATTAACATTAAGGACGGATTAATTGAATCTGATACAAACATATGAATACAATAAAAAATATGAAAATTAAAAATTTAATAACAATTTCTACAGTATTTATAATAGTGGTGGCTTGTGGTAAACCTGACCAACCTGCTGAAGCTACAACTTTTTATAAAAAAGACAATGTGTCTGAAAAAAAACTCGAAGTTAGTATTGAAGCTTCCGGAATTATTGAGGCCATATCTTCTGTTGAGATCAAGTCAAAGGCCTCTGGTGAAATTTTATATCTTGGAGCTGAAGTTGGCGACACTGTAGAGAAGGGATCAATGCTTGGACAAATTGATCAAAGAACTCCAAAAAATATACTTGATCAGTCTGCATCAGATTTAGAGGCATCAAAGGTTAGGCTTGATAATGCTAAATCTCAGTTTGAAAGAGGATCCGAACTTCATTCTAAAGGGAGCATCTCTGATAAAGATTATGAGGATATTCAAGAGAACCTAGCTCAAGCTAAATCAACTGTTGTTAGAACAGAGGTTTCATATGAAAACGCTAAAATAGCTCTAGATGATACTGTGGTCAGATCTCCAGTTGCTGGAACAATCATCTCAAGGCCTGTTGAAGTAGGACAGGTCATATCTTCACCAACTATGGCAGTAGGTGGAGGGACGATACTTATGACACTAGCAGATCTATCAAAAGTTAGGGTAAGAGCTTTGGTTGATGAGATAGATGTCGGCAAAGTATCTATAGGTCAAGTTGTCTCAATAAAGGTAGCAGCATACAGAGATAAAGAGTTTTTTGGGACTGTTGCTAAAATTGAGCCATTGGCAAAGGTTGAGCAAAATGTTACTACTTTTCCAGTTCTCATTGATATTGATAATGATGAAAACCTTCTTTTATTAGGGATGAATACGGATGTTGTTATTGAGATTTTAAATAAAGATGTTTCGATGACGGCCCCATCTATGTCGCTTAGAACAAGAAAGGATATATACTCAGCAGCAACAATACTTAATATTCCTAAAGAAACTGTTGATTCATTCTTATTAGAAAAAGTTAAAGGCGAGAATTTTAATAAATTTATTGTTATAAAAGAATCCACAAAAGGGCCTCAGCTCTCTTGGGTTGAAATAGGTGTATCAGATTTATCTAATGTTGAGATAATAAGCGGTCTTTCTCAGGGCGATACGGTGTTTATACTGCCTAGTAAAAGTCTTTATGACTATCAACAAAGATTTAAACAGCGTGTGAACGCATCATTTAGTTTCGGGTAATGCTTTTTAAAGAATCGTTAATATCGGCTATATCCTCGATAAGATCAAATTCTATTAGATCTTTTCTTACTTCATTGGCAATAATCATTGGTACTGCTGCAGTTATTGCGGTAATAGGAATTGGTTCAAGTGCAGAAAAAGCTCTTGAGGCAAGTATTGACGATTTGGGTGGGAGGACTCTATATGTCGCACCTGGTCAAAACAGAAGGGGCGCAGTTACCAAGGGTTTAATCCCTTTGGATATTAAAGATGCTGAGGCTCTCGCTAAATATAAAGAACATGATTGGGAAATATCGCCAACTATTACTAGAAATAGGCAGGTCAAGTTCGGTAATGCAAACATTAATCAAAGAATAGGAGCATATCTACCTATTCATTTTGGCGTTCGAGGTTATGAATTAGAATCTGGAAGGCTTTTTGATGAGGATGATAACTTAGGAAGAAAAAAGG
>Ga0209534_10004792_pt1 | contig 12274 bp, 8 predicted proteins | sample COG_07_FD_184751 | JGI IMG/M metagenome (GOLD analysis project Ga0209534, IMG submission 184751) | Pelagic Microbial community sample from North Sea - COGITO 998_met_07 (SPAdes) (version 2) | ecosystem: Environmental > Aquatic > Marine > Neritic zone/Coastal water | place: Helgoland, sampling... | reverse complement strand
ATTATATGGACAAATACCGAGACAACATCCATGTAGTGGCCGTTTGTACGAATCTACAAAAGGTCATTGAGAGTTTACAATCGCGGATGCATATTATGCAAATCCACCATCTTTCTCTCGAAAAGATTAAAAATGTCATGACTACAATTTTAGAAAAGGAGCAATTCAACATTCCTAAAGATTGTCAAGAATATTTGTTATCCATATGCAATCATTCAGTCCGTACAGTGATTAACCATATTGAAAAACTCTATATACTTGATCAACCGGTCACTTTGGATTTATGTAAATCGGTATGTTCCAATATATCATTCCAACATTTCGATTTGTATTTAGACGCAATCCGAGACAAGCAATTAACAGAAGCCATTCGCATTTTATATGACTTGTACTACAGTGGGTATTCGGTGATTGATGTACTGGATTATTTTTTCCTGTTTGTCAAAAATACGGATCGTTTAGATGAAACCACTAAATATCAAATCATTCCTATTTTGTGCAAATACATTACTGTTTTCTACAATGTCCATGAAGATGTCATTGAATTGGCCCTTTTTACAAATTATATTATACAGCAAAACTATACACTACTCAAATAGAACCGGATCAAAATAAAAGCAAACAGTTTCTCTCAATAACATAAAACAAACAATGAAAACTGCCATTGCAAAAAAGAATAATTTATTCAGTTATCCTTTTCCTTTAGCCGATTTATGGGATTTTCTGGATTCAATATGTCCGTATCATGAAGATTATTATTTATTGGATTCCAATGGGTTCCGTACCATGGTATTTAAGAATTTGCACGTTGCCTTTTTAGCAAATCTCAAGGAGCATTATTATCCATGTCAACAATTTTATTTCAAACAAGAATTCACATTCCGGTCCTTTACTACATTATTGAGACAATTGTGCAATTATCATGAAATACCGTACAAAATCACCAAACAATACAATCAATCGGCCTTGGTTATCCGGTATTTTATTGAAAAGCCTAAATCGTAAAAAACGAATTTCTCTTGTAATACTATACATATACGACTTTCATTCCAAAAAAAAAATAGTAAGACACACATATATATAGAAGAAAATATGGCAGGTAAACTTTCATTCTCGCATGTAGCACTTACTGTAGGACTAGTATTAATGGCAACCTTTGTCGGTACATCTTTTAAACAGCGTTTTTCCGAAAAGGAGCAAACAGACGAATACCATATGGTAAAAGAATATTTATTGAATCCCAATGTCTTGTACGGGAAAAAACGACCGAAGATTTGGATTCATTCTAATTACGAAGTCAATGCCCGTAAATGGGCCAGTTTCATGAGTCGCAATTCGACCGATTTGAACCAACCTTATTTGTATTTGACTGTACAAAGTATTATTCAGCACAATGGCGACGATTTCCATATTTGTCTCATTGACGACGAATCCTTTGCAAAATTGATTCCCACATGGACAATTGATCTTTCTACAGTACCCGAACCCATGCGATCACGATATCGTGAAAATGCCATGTTGCAATTATTATATATTTACGGTGGTATGATTGTACCCAATTCCTTTTTATGTCTACAGTCTTTACATGGATTGTATTTACAGGGAATCGCCAATAAAACGCCCTTTATGGCAGAACGCATTGCTCGTATACCCAATGCTCCTCAATCGAAACCCTTTTTACCGGATGTATATTTTATGGGTGCCGCTAAAGAAGATCCCATGTTGGAAAAACTCATTGGATTGTATCAAAGTTTAGAAGAAAAACAGCATTTCCAATCTGAAACCGAATTCAATTATACTGTAGGACAATGGTGTAAAGACGAAGTGGAGGCTGGTACTATTCAAGTCGTGGACGGTACCTTAATTGGTATAAAAACATCCATTGGCAAACCGGTATTATTGGAGGATTTGATGTCGGACGATTATTTAGACATTGAATTATCGGTTCTACAGGGTGTGTATATTCCGTCTAAAGAACTGTTACGTAGGCCGAAATACCAATACTTTAGCATATTACCTGTAGAAGAAGTATTGAAGACGAATAGTGTATTGACCAAGTATTTCCAGATTGCCATGGTGGATACGAATATTTACAATAAAGGTGGGTTTCGTAAACCGAGTTCCAATTTAGTGGCCATTTAATAACCTAACCATTGCTTTCTAGTTTTCTCTCCAATCCATATTTTCTACAATTATTTCGATACAATTCTAGAAAAAACCATATGAATAAATAGAGGTTGTCTATTGTATACACAATCCATCCATTCTGTCCATGTTCCGTTCATTTGCTTCTCGTATTGCTACTAAAACCAATGCCGTCATAAACAACCGCCCATTTTCTACAGTACATGCTAAACATTTGTTTCAAAAGAGTTGTTATCACAAGATCGATTTCAAAATCCTTGATACTGCTCCTGTACAAGAAGCCGTGGTGCGATTTTCCGCATTTGATATTGGTTGTTTAGTCGTAGTAGACCAAAAAGAGGATTTAGTCGGAATATTTTCAGAAGGCGATTTTATTAAACGGGTTGCTTCAGTAGGAAAAGATAGTTTACGAGTCCAAGTCAAAGATGTTTGTACGCTAGCCCCTAATGTATTGATTGCTAAACATACGGATACTTTAGAAGATTGCATGGCAAAGATGCACATTAAAAACATTCGTCATTTAGTGATTGTAGAAGAAAACAACAATGCTGCTAAAATCGACGGATTAATTTCCATCAAGGATTTGTTTCGTGCTCAATTGGAACAAAACCAAGAATTGATCCATCGATTAACCAATTTCAATTTAGGAAAAGGGGCTTTCTACGGTAGTGAATAAAATTTATTTTTTGGTTTTATGATTTTGATGGTATTTATCGTCACATTTATAATGATGTAATATGCGAGAAACCACGTAATCGGTAATGGGAGCATGTGGATTGAAACAAATTCTAGGTGGTGGATTGGATTTAGGCATATAGACTTTCATTATTTTCAATAATTTAGAGAGAAATCTTTATTACAAAAACTGTAGAAAAGATTTATGTTTTATAGACTGTATATGAGGCGACCATTATAATCAGTCTTTACAGTTTCCACCTCTGGATCGGAATGCTTGGATGACTTCGTCGTCTAAACAAACGCCACCAGTAGAACGGGAATAAGAATTTTTGCCGACGCATTCAGGAGATGATGTCAACTTGGAAACAGGGTCATACAAAGAAGGTGCGTCGATTGGTGCGGCTTGTAATCCTTCTGCTTCAAAAATGCCTAAAACTCCTTTGTTTCCGGAAAGAGCAGTCACTTCTTGTCCACCTACATTGGCTGCATTGTGTACTCTTTCGGGAAATTCCGATTGGAATCCTTCAAATGGACTTTGGACGAGTGAAGTGGCCATTTGGAATGGTGCAGGATCACCGGCAGTTGAGTTTGCCATTAAGATCACTACTAACAGTAGAAAAATGACTAAATAATATTCTACAGGTAAATTTAATAATCTTGCCAAAACTTTCATTGGAGAGAAGTTGATTTTGTATAAAAAATACCGAGAAAAAAAGTACTAGGTATACTTACACTTCTTCTTCTTCTTCGTCCTCTTCTTCTTCTTCACTATCATCATCTTCTTCTTCGTCATCCTCACTATCTTCATCTTCACTATCATCGTCCTCTTCGTCCTCTTCGTCCTCTTCATTGTCAACCGGTTCATCGGCGGTTTTTTCTAAATCTTCTGCTGCTTCAACATCGCTTTTGCCTTTCGTTTGCATATTTTCTACAATAATTTCGTCTTCCGTATCCGAATCCAGTAGAGAAAAATCGAAGTAGCCGGGTGTATCCGAATCAGGAAGTAAATGTTGGTCAATGTATTCCCATACGAGGCCTTTCATTCCATCTTCGTAGAGAGAAACATCATCTCTACTGTCTACTTGAAAAAAGGATTTCTTAATATAAGCCTTTAACTTGGCCTTTTGACGGTTTTTCCATTCAACTATTTCGTTTTGATAAAAAAAGGCTAAAAGTATAAGAATGACAATGAAAATCAAAATCCATAAACGACTGGCTAAAAATCCACTGGGTGGAGACAAAGCATCAATGGAATCAGTTCCTATAGGAGAATACGTATACGCGAAAAACATGATTGGGTAAATGGGAATAATTATATTTTTATCGATTATTATAATATCAATAACTAAACATATTTAAATAAGAGTTCTCTAATAATAGTAATTCTATTGTGTACACCAAAAAAATATGAATCAACAGGACCGTCTCGACTTAAAAAAACTCATGGCTCAAAATAGCGACTACGAAGACAATACAGAAGGGATTCGTAGATTGAAGCACAGTGACCTTATTATATCGGATGTCAAGAAAATCGAAACGTATAAAACCACCATGAAATCTCTCCGTATGAAAAACAAAGACGAGTTCCGTAATTATTGTATGTCGAAATGTTCATTTTTGTTCAATCAATATACGGATATATTCAATCGGTTATTGCGCGATGAACTGGATCTACAGTTATTATACCAATTGTTAGAAACGCTAAAGAAGATCGAAAATGGACAAATCGATCAACAAGAAGGTTCAGTGGTTGTAGGAAAAATACTACACAAGATCTTCGTAGAAAGTGCCATGAAACACGGTGATAATGTCAATATGAGTTTGGCCGATAAAGGTGAATTAGAAGACAATGAACCGAAAATACAAGGCAAGGACATTTCCTGGTCCAAATACAAAAAAGATATGTTGAAAGCCAATTCCGTCTAAAGGTTTTCGGTTTTCCGTCGAAAAAAAAATATGTAATCGTATAGTAGAAAAAATACGATTACATATGAGCAACACCAATCATGATGAACCACCCCCATTGCCATCACCGTCATCACAACCAACACAATCATCACAACCAACATTAATTACGAAAGAAGACGTGAAAATATACAAGGGGAAATATTTTTTGCCATGGTATTGTCCTGTACAACAAGGAGATTATACGTACATGCCTAAAGGTCCACCTAAAAAAGTCATTGTATTGGATTTAGACGAAACCATTGGTTCATTTCCCGATTTGTATATAGTATGGAGCGGACTGCGTCACGGTTGTAAAGATCCTAAAGCCTTTTCCCATTTATGTGAATTGTACCCGGAATTTTTCCGCTATGGAATTATTACTATTTTAGAGTATTTGTATGCCCGTAAATTACAAAAGGAATGTCATAATATTTTCATTTATACCAATAATCAATGCCCTGGTAAATGGGTCTCATTAATTGCCCATTATTTGGATCAAAAAGTCCGATCGAGTTATCGAAAACCCCCTAAAGTTCCTTTGTTTGATAAAATCATCGGAGCATTCAAAATCAACAATCGGCCATTTGAAACCAGTAGAACAAGTCATTTGAAAAAAATGGATGATTTTCTACGGTGTTCTCTCGTATCGGAAAATGCAGAAATCTGTTTTGTTGACGATGTGGATTTTCCGGCAATGAAAAGTGCTAAAGTGTATTATATTAACCCCCGGCCTTATTATCATGATTTACGCACTTCTACAATAATTAATCGTATTAGTAAGGCACCATGGGTACCGGAAGGAATCTTACGTAGTGAAGCCTTTTGGAAAGACTGGTTTTCTATTAAACTGTACAAATTAGGCCGGAAAAAACCGTACAAAAAGCCACGGAGTGAAGTAATATTGGATTTACAAATCTCGCAAAAAATGATTTATCATTTGAAGGAATTCCTCCAATGGGGGGGAACCTAATGAGGGAACCTAAAGGTTCCCCCACACCCCCTCCGTTCCACGTTATGCTTTAGGTATTCCATTTCACTATAAATTACAGTAAATAATCATTGGTTTTTATGTACTGTACAAGAAATCTAACTAGAATCAGAACCAGATTCAAAACAAGAATCCGATTCAAAACTAGAATCAGAATCAAAACAATCCGATTCCAAATCTGATGAATCACTCACTATATTACATCTCTCTACAGGTCGTATTTCTGATTCAGGGCTATCATATGAATACCTCTCTTGTAATGACGGTGTCTCCGTATTTTTTGTTTCAATAAATGGTACAAATTTAAGATTTGGTATGGGAATTACTGATTTCGTTGTTCTCTTCAAAACTGATTCGTCTCTCAAATACTTATTAAAAGCAAACAAAAGTGATAACAATATTATTCCACTCGTTACAGGAATAGTAAATTCATTAAATCCTATAAAAGTATTCCATGCTATAAAAATACCAGAAATGACTAAAGGTTGTGTAAATCGCAAAATCAATCTCTGTAATAAAAAAGGAGAAGCGGCAATGTACTGTAGACTAAATAAAAGTGACCCGACCAATCCTAATTTTCCAATAGTTCTTTCGTAATTGAATTGATTCATTCCAATGAGCCATTTTTTACTCAATTCACCCGGTAAATGTGTATGATAAAAACGAACTATTTTGCTTTCAAAAGTTTCCGGGAAATGTTTAGCCAATTTAGTACTGATGAATAGATACTTCGGAGCATCCATATATCGATATTGTTCATTGACATCAACACCACCATTGTCTACGGTAAACATTGTAGAAATGGTAGTCATTAATAAATTCCGAGCCCGGTTTATTTCCTCTTTAGCAAAACTCGGTACACAAAAATTTATCCAGATACACTCCATGGATTCAAATAAAACTACTTCTACGATCAATTGTGTAATGGCGGCAATGACATAGGTACGTTGCCACTGATATCCTTTAGCATGACCTTTTAAAATACTGTAGCCAAAGAAGAATAAATTAAGACCTATTAAACTACCAATACAAAGGTACTTTTGCCATTTGCTAACTATTTTCATTTCTTTGAAATCTTCAAATGATTTTGACTGGTATATCAATGCCACATTGGAATTCCTTCCTAAAATATCAAGAATAAATGAATGCATGATTTCCAAACCTATAATGGAATCAGGTGCAGTTTGTAGTTTCTTTCGCATATTTTGGACTTGATTGTTGACAAATTCCAATTCATGTAAAATCATATCCTCTGTGTTCAATTGAGAACGTGAGCAATCGAAATATCTTTTGTTTTTACGAACAAAATTGCCGCATGGATCTAATCCCCATTGTTTTTCAAAGATTTCCAATTCTACAGGTTGTAGGTTTGTACATTGTAATCGCAAATCCTGTTTCAGTTGATTGAACTCATCAACAAGGAATATATCATTCACTTTGAAAGAGGGTTTCAAAATAGAAAATTGTTTTTGCATCAAGGATCTACTGTTTTCTTCTGAGTGTACAATGTTAGAACGAGGATTACCCATTTCACGATTTTCCAGTGCCCTTGTAGAATTGTCCCACTCGCGTCTATTCAAAGTACTTTCTATTTTCCGAGAAATAACAATAGAAGACTCTTTCGCTAGTTGCTGTGTTATTAAAGTACTTTCCGGAATATCGCGATATGTACTACCAACATTGTTTTTGATTTGTCGTTTTATTGATGTACTCACTGTAGAAATACGGCTGACATGAGCCATGCGTCTTTTGTGTTCTACAGTTTTCTCATTGGCTACTTGATTCTTTTTCACATCTGATACTTTAGCGGATAACACATCAATGATTTTATCAATGGGAAACATCATTATGGAAGTCACGAATGATACTAGTACAAAAATGTAAATCAATGCTAGGAAGGAAATATTTTCAGGCTCTTCCACACAATAACCATTGTCATTTGTATCTGTACTGTACCATTTACATAAGTGTTGTGATGTATCGATTGACGATGTCAAAGATATACATTCTTCTTCTACTGTAAACCCATTGCATTTACTTCCGTCGTTTCCTGATGTATAAATATCGAAAAATACTGCCAGTAGAAACAATAATAATGATTGTAGTGTAAGTAAATGGACGATTCCCAAAACACGTTTTCGTCCACCTTCTTCACCAATGGAAGAAGAAAAAAGTTGAAGATATCGGTGATGTTGAAAGCATTCATTAATACATCGATGAATGATTGAAGTGGAATCATATACACTTGGAAATAAGGAATCGATATACTGTACAAAATGGTTCTTTGATGAAATTGGTGAACGTGCTACCCGTGCTAACTTCTTTTGTTGTTCAACTGTACTATATATGACTTGATCTGTTTTGGCCCTTACTTTATTTCGTATTCCACATGTGAACAACAATAAAAATCCGACCGCCCATAGTATTACAAAAGTACTGACTACCAGAAGAGTATCCTGTACGGATTCAAGTGAGTTGAAAGAAGAAGCAGCAGTAAAAGTTTGCTGTACGTCCGTGTATACATATACAGCCGTGCCTACTAACACCAATACATTGGATTCTTCTACAGTATTACTCAAACGCCTGCTTTTGGTATTGGTACTTGTTTTCATAACGCATTTACATTTTAGATATCCATTCATTGTGCTTATTACTTCACAAGTGTTATCATTTTCAATTGTACATTGTGGTAGGACTTTTGGGCACATGGATGTAATATTTCCGATTTTACCAGAACAGTTATGATTGATTACATGGTTCGTAACTGGGCATATATGTGTATAACTTCTATGGAATCGGGATGAATTTGTATCGCATACGGTAGTCACATTCATCTCTTCACTAAAAAACTGTACAGATGTATGAATATTCAGTTGAACTTCTATTTCAACTTCTTTTTGTTCTGAACTGGATATTTTCAACATTTTCGTATTGGTTAATGAACTTGTATCGGAATAAAATTTAGACATGACTTCTACTGTAGATAATGCCAAGCCAGTAGAATGATTATTATGAATTTCCGTTTTGACAGTAAAACTATTTGTTGAATATTGTTTTGCTATTTCACCAGAAACCTGATTTTTTACCATCAAGTCAGTAAATAAAAATAAATTTTCCGTTATCATTGTATTATTCTCAATATCTCCTGATGATTCCAGTACCGAATCGAGTGCATTCAATATACCTACTGAATTTTCTTCATGAACACCATTTTCTGTACTGAGCAAAATATTGGCTGTTTCGCTGATCAAAACATACGAATTTGTATTCAACTCATATGGCGAATCTGCTATTGTTGCCAACGAAATAATCATATCATTTACAGTAGACGAGTCTGTTATGTTGCTCGATGTATTGGAAAAGCCTAATACATTATTTTTTAATGAACTCAATACATTCTCCCTTGCTTTTTGTTTGCTATTCATTATTTCTTCGTTAATAGAACATACTTCACCACTAAAGCCATGGTTACATTGACAAGTGGCTTTACAATTATTATCATTCAAATCGCACGAATGCAATACCTCTTTTTTGAAAATGCTTTCATATATACATGTACCATGTCGATTACAAGCATCCCCACAAGTTTTACCAATATATGTATTTGTGTCAATCAATGACGAATTCATACACATAGATGTATTGATTACAGGAATATAACCATCGAAACAAGAACCACAACTAAAGTCGAGGTCACCACAATCGTGCCTATTAAAATAAGAACAATTGCTTACGCCTGTACAGTTAACGCGATTGAGTTTTTCACCGGCTAATAACGTGAAAATCAATTCATCTACACTGTTATTGAAAGTTTGTTGGAAAAATTCATCGTCGACCTTGGATTCTGTTACTTTTACAGTGGACTTAGAATGGGTATTCGCATCAAATATATCATAAACGGATACTGTACAGTTGATTTCAAAGTGTTTGGAATTTGACCCAGCAGGGAGAATCGTATTGGTTGTATTGGAAGCCGATTTTTTCTGTAAAAGATTATCTTGATTTGTATTAGAAATATAACCGAATCGGAAAGATAAAGGAATATCGTCGTCCATATAATCATATGCAATTAACCTAAAAGGGTCTTCTAATTCTATACCTTCTACAGGAGTTACTACTAATTGACCATGTTTAGGTGGTATATTCGTGATGATCTGTATAGATTCTGTTAATGCCTTACATGATACTGTAAAAGTATATGTTTCTCCTTGTTCTAATGTATTTTTATCCAATATAAAATGAAATGTTGTTTCTATATTTTTGGGTACTGTAAACTGATCCATCAGCATAGATGCGTCTAATTCAGTCGAATTTATTTTATCGGAAGTCCATTGAGGGATACAATTTTGTTCAGATTCTACAGTGATCGTTAAATAGAACTTTTTAGTTGTATCAATTTTCTCTAAATTAAGTGGACTATTTTCGAAATTCATATACCCCAGATATGATGGTAACATGGATGGTAAATTAGATACGACGGTGGATGGAAAATATGTGGGTATCGCAGTGGGCATTAATGTTGGTGCGTATGTAGGTTCTACAGTCGGTGATTCTGTTGGTACATATGTAGGTTCATCCGTAGGATTATAAGTATGTGATTCTGTTGGTACATATGTAGGTTCATCCGTAGGACTAAATGTAGGTGATTCTGTTGGTACATATGTAGGTTCATCCGTAGGACTATAAGTAGGTGATTCTGTTGGTACATATGTAGGTTCTACAGTAGGATTAAATGTAGGTTCTACCGTAGGATTATAAGTAGGTGATTCTGTTGGTACATATGTAGGTTCATCCGTAGGACTATAAGTAGGTGATTCTGTTGGTACATATGTAGGTTCTACCGTAGGACTATAAGTAGGTGATTCTGTTGGTACATATGTAGGTTCTACAGTAGGACTAAATGTAGGTGATTCTGTTGGTACATATGTAGGTTCATCCGTAGGACTATAAGTAGGTGATTCTGTTGGTACATATGTAGGTTCATCCGTAGGACTAAATGTAGGTTCTACCGTAGGATTATAAGTAGGTGATTCTGTTGGTACATATGTAGGTTCATCCGTAGGACTATAAGTAGGTGATTCTGTTGGTACATATGTAGGTTCATCCGTAGGACTATAAGTAGGTGATTCTGTTGGTACATATGTAGGTTCATCCGTAGGATTATAAGTAGGTGATTCTGTTGGTACATATGTAGGTTCATCCGTAGGACTATAAGTAGGTGATTCTGTTGGTACATATGTAGGTTCATCCGTAGGACTATAAGTAGGTGATTCTGTTGGTACATATGTAGGTTCATCCGTAGGACTAAATGTAGGTGATTCTGTTGGTACATATGTTGGATCTACAGTAGGATTAAATGTAGGTGATTCTGTTGGTACATATGTAGGTTCATCCGTAGGATTAAATGTAGGTGATTCTGTTGGTACATGTGTAGGTTCATCCGTAGGAACATATGTAGGTGATTCTGTTGGTACATGCGTAGGTGCTTCTGTTGGTACATATGTAGGTTCTACCGTAGGATTATAAGTAGGTGATTCTGTTGGTACATATGTAGGTTCATCCGTAGGAACATATGTAGGTGATTCTGTTGGTACATATGTTGGATCTACAGTAGGATTATAAGTAGGTGATTCTGTTGGTACATGTGTAGGTTCATCCGTAGGAACATATGTAGGTGCATCCGTAGGAACATATGTAGGTTCATCCGTAGGACTAAATGTAGGTGATTCTGTTGGTACATATGTTGGATCTACAGTAGGATTAAATGTAGGTGATTCGGTTGGTACATATGTTGGATCTACAGTAGGACTATAAGTAGGTGATTCTGTTGGTACATATGTAGGTTCATCCGTAGGACTATGAGTCGGTGATTCTGTTGGTACATATGTAGGTGCTTCTGTAGGAACATGTGTAGGTTCTACAGTAGGACTATGAGTCGGTGATTCTGTAGGAACATGTGTAGGTTCTACAGTAGGACTATGAGTCGGTGATTCTGTTGGTACATATGTAGGTTCTACGGTAGGACTATATGTAGGTGATTCTGTTGGTACATGTGTAGGTGCATGCGTAGGATTAAATGTAGGTGATTCGGTTGGTACATGTGTAGGTTCTACCGTAGGATTAAATGTAGGTGATTCTGTTGGTACATATGTAGGTTCTACAGTAGGATTATAAGTAGGTGATTCTGTTGGTACATATGTTGGATCTACAGTAGGATTAAATGTAGGTAATTCGGTTGGTACATATGTAGGTTCTACCGTAGGATTAAATGTAGGTGATTCGGTTGGTACATATGTAGGTTCTACCGTAGGATTATAAGTAGGTGCTTCTGTTGGTACATGCGTAGGTGATTCGGTTGGTACATATGTAGGTGCATCCGTAGGACTATAAGTAGGTGATTCTGTAGGATTAAATGTAGGTGATTCTGTTGGTACATATGTAGGTGCTTCTGTAGGAACATGTGTAGGTTCTACAGTAGGACTATGAGTCGGTGATTCTGTAGGAACATGTGTAGGT
>Ga0209534_10004773_pt1 | contig 12309 bp, 9 predicted proteins | sample COG_07_FD_184751 | JGI IMG/M metagenome (GOLD analysis project Ga0209534, IMG submission 184751) | Pelagic Microbial community sample from North Sea - COGITO 998_met_07 (SPAdes) (version 2) | ecosystem: Environmental > Aquatic > Marine > Neritic zone/Coastal water | place: Helgoland, sampling... | reverse complement strand
AAATTAATGCGACTAATTGAAAATTTAGAAGATGATGATGATGTCCAGAATGTTACTACAAACATGGATGTGTCTGACGAAGTTATGTCTCAATTATAAGAATACAGTTAAGCTTTAACGCAATGTTTATTTTAAAGTAGATAAGATTTAAATTATTTAATTATAAATTTTTCATATAAATTAAATAATTTTATTAAAATATTAAAATCTAAATTTATTATAATGGAATTTAGATTTTAATATTTATAAGCTTTTAATTATTTTATGATGATGACTGGTGTAAATTTTTCAAGATGCTAATGTGATGTTCTATAATGTTTAAATCTGCCGAATCTGATTTTGGCAACGCTTGAACAAAGGAGGCTTGTCATGCGCATAGGGACACCTAAAGAAATTTTCCTCGGTGAAAACCGGGTGGCAATGACGCCTGAATCTGCAATACAATTGCAAAAGCTTGGATATGAATGTTTTATTCAAAAAGGAGCAGGTGACGCTGCTAGATTTTCTGATAAAGATTATAAAGACGCTGGTGTTAAAGTCTTATCTAGTGCTTCTGCTCTATATAAAGAAGTTGATATAGTTGCAAAAGTTCGACCACCAGAAGATATAGAAGTAAAGCGCTTAAGGGATGGTCAAACTTTAATTTCCTTTTTTTACCCAGGCCAAAATACACCTCTTTTAGAGGCAGCTAACAAAAAAGGTGCCCATATTATTGCAATGGATATGGTGCCTCGTATTAGCCGAGCACAAAAAATGGATGCTTTGTCATCCATGGCAAATATTGCTGGCTATCGTTCAGTTATGGAAGCTGGGAACAATTTTGGGCGTTTTTTTACTGGACAAGTAACTGCTGCCGGTAAGGTTCCACCAGCTAAAGTGTTAATTGTGGGTGCAGGCGTCGCAGGCCTTGCCGCTATAGGTGCTGCCACTTCACTTGGGGCAATGGTATATGCTTTTGATGTAAGGCCAGAGGTTGCAGAACAGATTGAGAGTATGGGGGCAGAGTTTGTATTCTTGGATTTTGAACAAACTCAGTCAGATGGTGCGGAAACTGGAGGCTATGCGGCTCCATCTAGTCCTGAATTTAGAGAAAAACAATTAGCCAAGTTTCGTGAACTTGCTCCTGAAATGGACATAGTGATTACAACGGCATTAATCCCTGGAAGAGATGCACCAAAGCTATGGCTTGAAGATATGGTTAAATTACAAAAACCTGGTTCTGTTGTGGTCGATTTGGCGGCTGAAAGAGGAGGGAACTGTGATTTAACAGTTATGGATAAGAAGATCGTCTCAGATAATGGAGTTACCATTGTCGGGTATACGGACTTCCCAAGCCAAATGGCTGCCCAATCATCAACATTATATTCAACAAATATTCGCCATATGATGACAGATTTAACTCCTAACAAGGATGGTAAACTGAAACATGATATGAAGGATGATGTGATACGCGGAGCCACTGCATCATATAAAGGTAAAATAACGTTTCCACCACCACCTCCAAAAATTGCAGCAATTGCAGCAAAAGCTCCTTCTGCTCCAGAACCTACAGTTGAAGAATTACAGGCTGCTGAAGCATTGAAGCTTAAAAAAGCAGGCTCTCAACAAACTGCATTATTGATATTTGGTGGTTTATTAATGTTATTAATTGGAGCATATGCTCCATCATCCTTTATGCAACATTTCATTGTTTTTGTTTTATCATGTTTTATTGGATTTCAAGTTATATGGAATGTAAGCCATTCGCTTCATACACCATTAATGGCTATCACAAATGCAATTTCAGGCATTATTATTCTGGGCGCTTTGCTTCAAATTGGAAGTAGTGGCTTTATTATAACAATACTGGCTAGTATTTCAGTGCTAATTGCCATGATAAATATCGTCGGTGGCTTTATGGTTACAAGACGGATGTTGCAAATGTTTCAGAAATCTTAGGGGAGACAATAATGGGTATAGGTATTGTAACGGCTACATATATTGCTTCATCAGTTTTATTCATTCTTGCGCTTGGTGGGCTTAGTAACCAAGAAAAAGCAAAAAGAGCTGTTTGGTATGGAATTATTGGTATGGCCTTAGCTGTTTTAGCGACAGTATTAGGCCCTGGAATGGCAGGGTGGTCTTTAGTGCTACTAATCCCATTACTAGGTGTTGGTGCATTTATTGGGATGGTTGTAGCCCAAAGAGTTGAAATGACGGAAATGCCCCAGCTTGTTGCTGCACTACATTCATTTGTTGGGTTAGCTGCAGTCTTTATAGGTCTTAATTCAGATATTTTGGGTACTCATGGTTTAGTTGGCGCTGAGATTGCGATACACGAAGTGGAAGTATTCCTTGGTGTCTTCATAGGGGCAATAACATTTACTGGATCAATTATTGCTTATGGTAAGTTAGCTGGAAAAATTGACGGTAAAGCTTTGGTATTACCATTTAGACATCTTCTGAATTTAGCAGCAATTATTTTTAGTTTGATTTTATTATTAATGTATATGAACCATTCTGGGTCATGGACATTGTATTTGATGATGATCATTGCCTTTGCTTTAGGTGCGCATTTAGTAGCCGCAATAGGTGGTGCTGATATGCCTGTAGTAGTTTCAATGTTGAATAGCTATTCTGGTTGGGCTGCTGCTGCGACAGGGTTCTTACTTGGAAATGATTTATTGATTGTAACGGGTGCTTTAGTTGGCTCATCTGGCGCTATTTTGTCATACATTATGTGCAAAGCAATGAACCGATCATTTATATCTGTTATTCTAGGTGGATTTGGAGGCTCAAAAGGTCCTGCCATGGAGATTGATGGAGAGATGATAGCAACGGATGTAAATACAGTTGCCGCACAATTGAATGAAGCTAAAAGTATTGTCATAATTCCTGGATATGGAATGGCAGTCGCCCAAGCTCAACAATCTGTTTCTGAGCTTACAAGACGATTGCGTGATAAAGGTAAAACTGTGAGGTTTGCTATTCATCCTGTCGCTGGAAGACTGCCGGGACATATGAATGTTCTACTGGCTGAGGCAAAAGTTCCATATGATATAGTTCTCGAAATGGATGAGATAAATGATGATTTTCCTGAAACTGATATCGCAATTGTCATAGGCTCAAATGATATTGTAAATCCAGCTGCCCAAGAAGACCCAAATAGTCCAATCGCAGGAATGCCAGTGCTTGAATGTTGGAAAGCAAAATCAGTTATTGTATCCAAGCGAGGTCAAGGTACAGGATATTCAGGAATTGAAAACCCATTGTTCTTCAAGGAAAACACTAGAATGTTATATGGAGATGCAAAGGTAAGTTTAGATCAAATATTACAGTCAATAATTTAAGATAGATTTTTAATGATTTAAATTTAGAGCTTCTTTTGACTAACTCTGGGTATAAAACAAAAGCCTAATTATATGTTGAATTATTATAAGGCTAATGTTTTATAATTTACAGTTTAATGATTGGAAGTGTTATTATTTATATATTTGGATTTTATCATCTGGATGTTGACCATAAATCAGTTTTTAGAGTAATAAAATATAGAGTAATTCATAAATATTACATGAAGCATTATTGTTTCTTTATGCATTGCATTAACAAAGAAAAATGACATGAGGCAAAAATGCACAAACACCGAGGCTTTCCGTCGCGATTACCAGGGTCTGATTTCCAGTTTACAATTAGACGGCCTAATAAAAAAGGCCCAACACCAATAATACGCCGAGAGAGATTTGCTGATAGGCGAAACGTTGATCGAAAAGCTGATGAAGTTTTCATGTTATCTTTAATTGAGAGTTTTGGAGAAGAACCTTTTGTGAGGGGAAATCTAGATGCAGGAAGATTGAGTTGGTTATTTGGCCGAGAAGTCTTACCGGTTGATGATCCATTTGATCCATGTGATTATGAAGCTAGAATGAAAATTGATTTAAGTAAAACTATGGTAAGTTTTTCAAAGATATTTACTGAAGAATATGAATAATTGGCCACAATAAAAGATAGGTATTATCTATAAATTATAGGATGAATAAATTTAAATGTCATACAAAGCCATTTACGAATCTGCAAAATTAAACCCAGAAAAATTTTGGATGGAAGCCGCCAATCAAGTCGATTGGATTAAGCCTCCAAGTAAAGCGCTTTTTGACAATAATTCACCTTTTTATGAATGGTTTAGTGATGCAGAAGTAAATACTTGCTTTAATGCTGTTGATCGCCATGTGATAGCAGGCAATGGTAAGCAAACTGCCATTATTTATGATAGCCCGATTACTGGAAAAAAAAGTAAAACTTCTTATTTAGATCTCCAAGAGCAAACTTCTAAATTAGGTGGTTTGTTGCGCAAGCAAGGTGTCAAAAAAGGCGATAGAATTATTATTTATATGCCTATGATACCTGAAGCAATTGTTGCTATGTTAGCATGTGCAAGAATTGGAGCAATTCATTCCGTAGTATTTGGAGGGTTTGCTGCAAATGAGTTAGCAACAAGGATTGATGATTGTACCCCAAAAGTTATTTTGGCAGGCTCTTGTGGAATAGAGCCGTCGGGAGTAATCGCATATAAACCATTAATAGATAAAGCTATTGAAATAGCTAATCACAAGCCAGATAATTGTATTATTTACCAACGTGAAACTCTTCAGGCAGAATTAATAAAAGGCCGTGATTTAGATTGGGTAAAAGCTCAAGATGGTATTATTCCTGTAGAATGTGAGAAAATGAATGGATCAGATCCTGCGTATATTCTTTATACGTCTGGTACAACGGGCCAACCAAAAGGTGTATTGCGTCCTATTGCTGGCCATATTGTAGCTCTTACTTGGACTATGAAGAATGTTTATGATGTTAATCCTGGTGAAGTGTTTTGGGCAGCATCAGATGTTGGTTGGATCGTTGGGCACTCTTATATATGTTATGCTCCATTATTTAATGGAAATACGACTGTTGTATTTGAAGGAAAGCCAATTGGCACTCCAGATCCAGGCACATTCTGGCGTATTATTGAAGAATATAATGTTAAAGTACTATTTACAGCCCCAACTGCATTTCGAGCAATTAAAAGAGTGGATCCAACAGGGGAATATATTAAAAAGTACAATTTGAGCTCACTAAGTAGTTTGTTTCTAGCAGGTGAACGCGCAGATCCAGATACAATTGAATGGGCAAAACATCATTTAAACGTTCCAGTCATAGACCATTGGTGGCAGACGGAAACTGGCTATGCAATTGTATCAAACCCTTGGGGTATTGAAAAACTACCAATTAAATTGGGTTCTCCCACAGTTGCTATGCCAGGATACGACATTCAAATACTTGATGAAAAAGGTAAAGAGGTTCCTGTGGGGAATTTGGGTGCAATTGCTATAAAGTTACCACTTCCGCCTGGAACATTAACCACTATTTGGAATGCAGATCATCGTTATGAAAGCTCATACCTTAAATCATTTGATGGTTTCTATGAAACTGGTGATGCAGGTTATAAGGATGAAGATGATTATCTATATATTATGGCTCGAACCGATGACGTAATGAATGTTGCAGGCCATAGATTATCTTCAGGTCAAATGGAAGAAGTTTTGGCAAGTCATCCTGATGTTGCTGAATGTGCAGTAATTGGTGCAGCAGATGCTCTCAAGGGGCAAATTCCAATTGGACTTTTATGTACTAATGCAAATACATCAAAATCTAATGAAGATGTAATTAAGGAATGTATCAAGTTAGTAAGAACAAAAATTGGTCCTGTAGCTGCTTTTAAAACAGCTATTATTTTAGATAGACTGCCAAAAACGCGCTCAGGTAAAATTTTACGCGGTACAATTGTTAAAATAGCAGATGGTCAAGAATATAAAGCACCAGCTACTATAGATGATCCAAAAATACTTGAAGAAATAACCTTAGCATTAAAAAATATAGGATATCCAAAGCTTTAGTTGAGGAATGAAATCAATAAAGAATTTTGATATGTTGCGAAAAATTAATAATTTATGGTTTAGTATCCAATTCAGGATTATTATTTTACTTCTAGTCAGTTTATTATTTAAGGCACCTTATGGAAAAATATGAAAATATTCAAAAAGAAGCTCCAGATCGTGCTTATGAAATGGACTCTTATTTAATTGATACCGTTCTAACTTATATTGATGATCAAGATAAACAAAGCCTTATTACTTTATTAAACGAATACCATCCTGCAGATATTGCTGATCTTTTTGAACAAATAAATCCACATAGCCGGTCTGCTTTAATGGAACTTTGGGGCAAAGAAATGGATGGAGAAGTTTTTGCTGAAATGGATGAAGGTCTTTCTGGTGAACTCATCGAAGAAATGTCTGATGAAGTAGTCTCTTTAGTATTAAAGGACTTGGAAACAGACGATGTTGTCGATTTGCTTGAAGATCTAGAAAAAGATGAGCAAAACCGGCTCATAGATGTATTAGATGCAAGTGGTCAAATTGCAGTATTAAACTCATTAAAATATCCAGAGGGAACAGCTGGTCGGTTAATGGCCAGAGAATTAGTTATGGCACCAACCCATTGGAACGTGGGACAGACAATCGATAACTTAAGAAAAAGTAAAAACTTACCTTCTCAATTTTATGATGTTGTTGTGGTCGATCCAATGTCAAAACCTATTGGAAAAGTTACACTGTCAACATTATTGCGGGCTCCCAGGTCTACTCCTTTAATAGACTTAGTTGATGAAGAGTTTAGAACAATCCCAGTTTCACAATCTCAAGAAGATGTAGCTTATGCTTTTAACCAATATAATATGGTTTCTGCGCCAGTTGTGGATGACGAAAACCGTTTGGTTGGGGTAATTACAATGGACGATGCAATGGAAGTTCTAGGTGATGAAGCTGATGAAGATATCAAACTTTTGGGAGGTGTTGGCGATGAGAGCCTGACTGACACTATTCTTGTGACTGCACGACAAAGATTTCCTTGGCTTGGAATTAATTTATTAACATCAATTTTAGCATCAATTGTTATTGCACAATTTTCTTCAACTATTGAAGCTATCGTAGCACTTGCTGTTTTAATGCCAATTGTTGCTTCAATGGGAGGTAATGCAGGAACGCAAACTTTAACTGTTGCTGTTCGTGCTCTTGCAACAAAGGATTTAACATCAGCAAATGCATGGCGAGTTATTCGACGTGAAGCATTGGTTGGATTATTGAACGGCTTAGTTTTTGCAATTATAATTGGCCTTATCGGATACTATTGGTATGGTTTTGCAATGTTAGGAGCCGTTTTGGCTATGGCAATGATTTTAAATCTATTAATGGCAGGATTGGCGGGTATATTAGTACCATTAATGCTTGATAAATTTAAGATGGATCCTGCTTTAGGCTCAAGCGCCTTAGTAACTACTGTAACTGATATTATTGGGTTCTTTGCATTTCTTGGTCTTGCATCTGCAATTTTATTATAGATATTTATTTTAATATTCTAATTATTTCAGATTGCAGTCCTTTTTGAATTTTTATATTTTTTATATTTATTTCTAATATTTTCCAACCATCTATTTCTTGGCCAAGTTTAGCAGATTGATAAACGCCATTTTTATTTTTAAATAAGGCACTTTTTCGTTTTTTTGATCCAAATGTACTAATTAAAGTAAATGCATTAAAATCAAATTTATTAATAAAATTTATTTTTGGGTTATCTTTTTTAAAGGGCAAAATATTTTTTTTGGAAACTCTACTGAAAGTTATTTCATCATCTTTTAATGGAGAAACTTTAGCTTGATTTACAATCATATTAAAATCTTTTGGCCTTATTGGGGGCGTCAAAATTTTTTCTTTTTCATCAATTATTAAATTAGTTTTTTTGGTAGATAAATTTATAGGTCTAAGTTTAGGTGCGAAAATGGCTATATCATCTGGGAGCACGTGGTTAACATCAGTATTGTTTTTAAGGTTTGACGAAAATGCGCCACTTGAAAAGCTAGACAAGAAAACTGCTAATAATAAAAGATACGATGATTTCAATTTATGCTTATGATTGGTATATTCACTATGGTTAGGCTTAAAAGCTGATATAAAAATATATGAAGCTTTATTTACCATTTAATTAAATTACCTAATTATTTATTGCAGATTATGAGATTAAATATTTTTTAACAAGTAAAAGTGCTTTAAAGAAAGCAATTGGCCAATTTATGAATAAAAGAGATTAATTATTTCCTATGTTTTTTTAGACTTGGTGGCATATAGAGCAACAGCTGTTGCATTCGAGACGTTAAGTGAGCCAAACTCAGCAGCATAATCAATTTTTACTAATTCATCGCATGTTTGCTTTGTTAATTCTCTTAAACCAGGACCTTCAGCTCCAAGAACAATAGCAAGAGGCCTATCTTGATGTAATTTTGCAATATCATCAATGCTATTGTCCGCTGTTCCGTCTAACCCAACAACATAATATCCCATTTCTTGTAGCGTTTTAATAGACGTAGCAAGATTTCTAACGCGTATGTAGGGTTGTCTCTCGAGGGCACCTGATGCTGTTTTAGCTAATGCACCGGTTTCTGGAGCTGAATTACGTGCTGTGGCAATCACAGCGCGCGCACCAAACACTTCTGCTGAGCGTAATATTGCACCTACGTTGTGTGGGTCAGTAACTCTATCAAGAATAACTAATCGAGCTTTCTTATCATTACGGGGAGCGCAAACTGTTGACATGTTTCCCCAGTCTAGTGGCTTTACTTCAAGTGCTGCACCTTGGTGAACTGATTGTGGATCTATTGGCGGGTTAAATTTGCGAGGATCAATAATCTCTACATCAATGCCAGATTTTAAAATTGAATCTGACAATTTATCATTAGCATTTTTTGTTACCATAAGTCGGATGCGTTCTCGCATAGGGTTCTCTAATGCATCTCGCACTGCATGAAGGCCAAACAACCAAACTGTCTCAGCAGACCCAGCACTTCTTTGGCGTTCTTTTTCTACAATCCAAAGTGGTTTTTTCTTTGATTTTGGTGCCATTTACTTTGTCCTGATCGATTTATTCCTCTTTGCACTGCTTATGCTTGCACTGCAAGTTCACTTTGTTTGTTTTTAATGTTGACGAACGTGATTAGTCCGCCTATTCAGGCGCTCGTTAGGTATGTTTTCATATCTATGGGCGACAGGCCGCAAGGTGTGGCAGGGGACTGTAACTCCCTCGCGGAGACGCACGCCTGGTTCGATTCCAGGGTCGCCCACCATTTATTTATAAACTATGAAACAATTATATATGATAAATAAATTTCATATTTTTTTTGTAAATAATCATTAAAATTTAAAGATAATCTCTATTACCTGATTTTTTAATATTTGAGATATAAGAATGTTCTGGATTTAAAGCTATTAAATCGCAGACTTTAACATTTACTAAATTGTCTTCTAATATTTCGAATCCACTTGTATTAAATATTCTATAACCATATTTTTTTAAGAGTTTAATGGGAGCATCCTCTGAAATTTTTCTTAGTTTATGAATTTTAGGGCTATATTCAAAAATTATTGCTTCTACTAATCTCATTTCTAATAATTTAGAGGCGCCTTGGAGTACTTCATATTCAAAGCCTTCGACATCAATTTTAATTAGGCCTATATATTGTGGGCTAGGACCCCAAAATTCGTCAAGGGTAATTGCTGTAATATGTGAAGTTTGAATTATTTTTCCTTTATTATGAACACCAAGGCTATGTAAATCGTTAGCATTTCTAGAATAAAACTCCACAGGTCCTGAGATATTAGAAACCGCAAGATTGTGTGTCTCTACATTTTTTAGGTTCCTAATCTTAATTTGGCTATTTAATGATTCATAGTTTTCATTATCAGGTTCGAATGCAATAACTTTATTAGATATTTTTGAAAAATAGGTTGTTGTGAAGCCAACATTTGCTCCAATATCAATTACTACTTTATTTTTAAAATCTATAATTTGTTCTAGATGTCCCCAGTCATTAGTTTTTGATATTTGAGTAGAAGTTAAATTCGTAATGCTCCTAGCCTTAAAGTTGCATGGGCTTATTTCGTCTTTTTCTTTATTATAAACATATATATCAATACTTTTTTGTTTTTTTATATGATTTTTTATTATCAATAATGCTAAATCTAATATTTTTTTCTTTAATTTATTTATGATAAACATCTTAACTTATACATCCAAAAAGATTTAAAATCCACATGATAACATTCCTGACATTTGGTCTAATCCTACTATATCATTTTGAGATAATCAATTATCTAAAGTTAGTTTCGACCAGATTCACAAAACACTTGCACGAGGGATTAATATATGAATCACTCCTTTTGTAGGATAAAAGCTCTATTTATAGGGGGCTAGGCCGATATTCTGCTCGCTTGACTGTAACTCCCTCGCGGAGATGCACGCCTGTTTATATTCCAAGGTCGCCTACTATTTTCTCTTAGGGGCTTAAGCCGCGAGAGACTAAGTGAAAACTACAAAAGATTTCCAATAAAAAAGTGGAAAAATCGTATGTGTTTTTTATTAAATTTTAATTTACATTCTAGTACTTCTGGTCGTCTTTATAGATTCATAAGTGCCTCGCCTTCACATAGTTGCTTCTTTTTAATCAGAAACAATATTAAGCAAACATATACCTAATCTCTTATGTCTGATGACACCGTTTTATCTTCATTCTATCTTTAGAATTTTGTTCTTGCTTAATATTTGACGGGATCACGATGTTTGCCTTCATTGTGCATATGCCAATAGGCATCCATTATCTGTTTCGACAAAGGCCCGATATTGCAGGAAGCAATTGGTTGATCGTCTATTCTATCACCCTTCTTTAATCCCAAAGATTTAAATACACTAGTAAGGCGCGCCGCCATTACAACAAAACCACCGTGGGTAATTACTTTATCATTAGTTGTTTCTATAAATACAGTTTCTGCATCTAGGTACTTTCCAAACAAATTATCATATAAAGAATTACTCATATTTCATTCCTATAAACCTGCTTTTACAGCTAATTTACTTAAATTTATTATTTCATTTGAAGCTGGTATAATAGTATCTGAGGAACCCACAGCAGAGCAGTCATCGTTATTGTGAGAACAAGCCAGTAAAGCTCAGGTTTAATATCAATTGTCATTTCAATTTTCCTATAATGATGTTTATTATGATCTACCGTTGGTGTGTCTGATAATTTGGACTCTGCCAAGTTTGCAAATCCATTCGAGCTAAGGGTTTAGCGCCTAAAATTTTATCACTAATTTTTTCAGCAATCATTATTGTAGGAGCGTTTGTATTGCCATTAGTGACAAAAGGCATGATGGAAGCATCAACAACTCTTAAGCCATTGAAACCGTGAACTCTGCCTGAATTATCAACAACTGCGTGTTTGTCTGTTTTTAGACCCATCCGCGCTGTGCAAGACAAATGCCATTGACTTGAAATATGGGAATTTAATTTTTTATCAAGGTCAGAATCTGACTTGCAATTATCACCAGGAAAAATTTCTTCACCCTTTAATTCAGAAAAGGAAGGTTGATCAAGTAATTCACGCACCAAATGAATTCCTTTACGTAGTAATTCTCTATCACGTTTGTCTTTGAGATAATTCACTAAAATACGAGGTGGGTCAGCAGGATTGCTAGAGCGTAATTCAATTTTACCACGACTATGAGCACGCATCAAACCTACATGAACTTGAAATGCATGTTCTTGCATGGGCTCCCAAGTGTTATCATCCATTGCAATTGGTGAAATACATAATTGTAGATCCGGATACTCAACGCCTGGCCCGGATCTCACGCACGCAACTGCATCAAAATGGTTAGATGCACACATACCTTCTTTAGTTAATAGCCATTGAATGCCGGCGCCTATGCTGTTTAAGGTTTTTGTCTTTGGCCAAATTGTAACTGGTTTTAAACATTTATATTTAAGCATAAAGTCAGGGTGATCGTTAAGGTTTTGACCAACTCCGGGCAAATCAGCTTTAAGTTTAATTCCCATTGATCTTAAATGATTTTTTGGCCCAATTCCTGATAGCATGAGTATATGTGGGGATCCAACTGCGCCAGCACTAAGGATTACTTCCTTTTTTGCTTTTACATTAATCATTTTACCTTTTTTATCCTTGAAACAAACACCTTTTGCTGTGTTGTTTTCAAGGATTAATTTGCAAACAAGCGCTTTAGTTATAATGGTTAAATTTTTCCTATCACGCACTGGATCAAGATATCCCCGTGATGTACTCCAACGCTCTCCTTTAAATACAGTCCGGTCAAAAATACCAAAACCTTCTTGGCAAAATCCGCTAATATCATCTGTTTCTTTATATCCAGCTTCCTTTCCTGCTTT
>Ga0209534_10004767_pt1 | contig 12320 bp, 11 predicted proteins | sample COG_07_FD_184751 | JGI IMG/M metagenome (GOLD analysis project Ga0209534, IMG submission 184751) | Pelagic Microbial community sample from North Sea - COGITO 998_met_07 (SPAdes) (version 2) | ecosystem: Environmental > Aquatic > Marine > Neritic zone/Coastal water | place: Helgoland, sampling... | reverse complement strand
CGAGGTCTTCGACTGTCATGGCGCTTGTATCAATGCTGATTGCCTTGCTGTAGCGATGAGGAGCTACTTCTTGACAGCTAAGACTTGAGTTAAAAGCTGTGTCTGCGAATAGCATCTCAGCATCATAAGGATCCTCAGCAAAATACTGAGGCAAACGGATTCCACGCACGATGGCGCCGCTGCGAAAGAATGACGATTCGATCAGCTCGCCTTTGCTGTCCACATAGGCATTCGAGACAACACTAACACCCTGCTGCATCGCCGCGTCGACTAGTGCCGCTTTCACCTGAATCAACCCAAGGCCGCTGTTCTCCGCGCCTCTGGCCACGCCAGACATCAATAGGCTGAACCCTAAAAGAGCCACTAGCGTGTTTATCTTCTGCATTTTTAATCTCCTTCAACTCGATTGCTGGTCGCCCAGCGGCGCAACCTAGTTACTCGAAAGCAGTCGCATGTAAAGAAGCCGCAAGTCGTCTACGATACGACGCGGTAACCCAAGCGTGGCTGCATACGTGTCACCAGAGATAGGTTCTATCTTAATTACCTCGGCCCCATAGATTACACCTTCAACGCGAGCACGGAACACGTCGTCTGAGATAGTAAGATCAGAAATTGTCGTGTTTGAGTCAATGTAGGTTCCGTACACGATCTCAGCGAGCTGACGAAACGCGTCAAGTCGCGCAGCTTTTATAGCCATGAGACGCTGTTGCGGCTCACTACCAGAATGCGATTGAATCACCGAATAGCCCGTCGCCTCGATTATTCCTCCCTGCGCCAGACTGCTGATACCACTGAAGTCATCCTCATAGGGTATATACCAATTACAGCCTGCCAGATTAATAAGACAGGCTGCCAGTAGCGCAAGCCGCCGTGATTCGACGAATTTGATCATTCGAATTATTGATTTTGACATGGCCGAGTTCTCTTTTCGATAAATTGCTAGTTTCTAGACCCATTTGGGCGCTGACAAGTGTCCAATCGACAGCTATCGTTTGATCTTTAGTTAACACACTCATGACAGCGCGCCCCGACTTAGCGGCGCCGGCACTGTACAGTTGGCACGCACATTGCTTTGTTTAAGCTAAAGCAAAAGCCACGCAGTTAACGGTTTTGTGGAATAAGTTTAATCTATTGATTTTAAAGGCTATTATGTCAAGCGCATTAGTGTCAGATTTAAGACATTCACTTCATTTTACCGATATGAAAGGTATAGCGATCCCGCTTGTCATCCTCGCGATCATGGCGATGCTGGTCGTGCCGCTGCCATCATTCGCGCTCGATCTTCTGTTTACCTTTAATATCATGGCGGGCTTGGTGATAGTCATGATATCCATCAATGTTCACCGCCCATTAGAGTTCTCCTCATTCCCACTGGTACTCCTGCTAGCGACTATGCTGCGGCTGAGCCTCAACGTCGCATCAACGCGAATAGTGCTGCTGCGAGGCCATGAAGGTCCAGATGCGGCAGGCGACGTCATCGCCTCCTTTGGCGAATTCGTCATCGCCGGCAACTACGTCGTCGGCTTCATAATATTTATCATCCTTATGATCATCAACTTCATCGTGGTTACGAAGGGTGCGGGGCGCACCTCTGAGGTAATCGCACGCTTTACGCTAGACGCACTGCCAGGTAAACAAATGGCCATAGACGCCGATCTTAATGCCGGCATCATTGATCAAGACACGGCTCTGCGGCGTCGCGAGGAAGTCGGGCAGGAATCTGATTTCTTTGGATCGATGGACGGCGCATCGAAGTTTGTTCGCGGTGATGCCATAGCTGGCCTTCTGATTCTCGCTATCAATATCATTGGCGGCCTTATCGTCGGAATCTCGCAGCACGATCTCGATTTCGAGAATGCCGCACAGATTTACACCCTGCTTACCATAGGCGACGGCCTAGTCGCCCAAGTGCCCTCATTGCTCCTCTCACTATCGACAGCAATCATCGTGACTCGGGTGACAACGTCTGAATCGACTACTAACGCAGCTGGCGCCCAACTCGCAAATCCGGCAGCACTCAAAATTACGGCAATCATCCTCATCCTCCTCGGCCTGATTCCTGGAATGCCCCATTTAATGTTCATAGCCTCCGGTTCGGCACTTGCGTTGTATGCCTTCTTTAATGACCGTAAGGCGAAGGAGCAACTTGTCCTCGAAGAAGCCACGACCAAGACCGAGACGCAAGGCAGCAACATTGAACTAGACTGGGAAGATATTGAACATGTTGATCAGATCGGACTAGAAATTGGCTACGGCCTCGTCCCTTTGGTCAGCGAGCAACACGGAGGACTTTTGCTATCTCGCGTCAGGGGCATAAGGAAGAAGCTGTCAGCGGAGCTAGGCTTTCTAATTCAGCCAATTCGAATCCGTGACAATCTCCAATTAGAACCGACTAGCTATAACATAGTGCTTAAGGGCGCCGTACGCGGTAGTGGAATGTTGCAGCTTGGTCAAGATCTTGCGATTAATCCAGGCGATATCACTGTCGAACTCGAGGGAATAGCAACGAAAGAGCCTGCTTTCGGCCTAGACGCTTACTGGATAGATCATTCTAATTCAGACTATGCAAAAACACTTGGTTATACGATCGTGGACAATGCGACCGTGATTGCCACCCATCTCAACGCTCTACTCAGGAACAACGCGAGCGACCTACTGGGTCACGACGAGACGCGCGAAATGCTAGATAAGGTGTCTCAGCGCTCGCCCAAATTAATTGAGGACCTGGTGCCAGACAAACTCTCTGTCACCGCAATCATGCAGGTGCTGAAGAACATTCTCTTTGAATCAATTTCGATTCGAGACATCAATACGATCTTAGGTACCCTGCTTGTAGAGAGCACAAGGACTCAGAACCCTGATGAACTCACGGAACTTGTTAGGCCGAAGCTCGGGTACCTAATGCTGCAGGAGGTCGTCGATCATGGCGAGCTGCTGAACGTCATCACGCTGGACCCGAATTTGGAACAAATGCTGATAAGTAGCGTAAACCAGAGCGCTAAGATGGGCCAGGTTGTCATCGAGCCAACATTGATCGAGGGTCTGATGGAATCCGTCAAGAAACAGAAATTTGAGGCGGAAGAGAAAGGCTATCCCGCAGTGCTCGTCGTTGCGCCCACGATCCGCGCGTGGCTTGCGCGGATGATCAAGATCCGCTTCAATGATGCCACTGTGCTATCGTACACGGAGATACCTGAAGATCAGAAAATAAAAGTGTTCGGTAGCATCGGCCTTGCCAGCGAAGAACCGGAGGTAGCTGAATCATGAAGATCGAACTGATCAAATCACAAAGCCTTGTGAACGGAGTTAAAGACATCGCCAAACGTTTCGGTCCCTCTGCGCTGATTCTCAGGAACATAGAGGCGGGCGGACAAGAGATACTGTTTATCGCTCATGAACAGATCGAGGCGCCTCTGCAGCGGCAAGTCGCAGCGGCGACTGCGCCACAGGCGGCGCTCGAGACCCCACCCTCGCGCCTAGTAACTAAAATTAGGCCCGAAGAACTGGAGCAAGTGCGACAGGTAATTAATTCGCTACCCATCACAACGGGCGGGCTCGAAGACCTGCTAAATGCGCAGCTCAAGCGCCCTGCTAGCACAGCGAGACGCTCAGACCCTGAAAGCGTTAACGCGCTTCAGACTAATCTAACCAGACTTTTGGATGGCACTCCTATTTCTCGATATCTGCGCAATCAGCTAGCGCGCTTTTCCGCTGCACCCGCAACCAAAATGGAGCTTCTCGCGCAGCTGAAGACTGGACTCATGAGTCGACTGCCGCCCCCAGCTGCAATTGATCTAGAAAGCCCAATACAGGTCATTGCAGGTAACCACGGTGCTGGCAAGACGTCCATCGCGCTCAAGTTTGCTGCCCAGCTTATGGCGGCCTCGGACCAACGCGTAAAGGTAGTGTGTGTAGGCCCGCATGCGCGGGAAACCGAGGCAAAAACAGCCTCGCTCGGTGCCCTCCTAGGCGTTTCAAGCCTCTGCGTTGATTCGCTCAAAGACCTATACGATTTAGTCGATAGCGCCACCCCTAATACTTTATATATCATTGATTTAAATAGCGAATTTATAGAATCGGTAGCGCTTATTAAGTCGCGATTCCCAGCAGCACAGTGTCATTTTGTAATTCCGAGTGACGCCTCACTACCGGGACTTTGGTCGAGCTGCAGCGCGGCCACATGGCAATCGCTAATCATTACCCGTTTAGATCTCGACCTCGTCCCATGGGCAGCGCTCGAAGCAGTCAGCAAACTAAGAGTGCCCTTAAGCATAGGCTCTACAAGCAGCTCACTGACAGCCCGTCTTGTTCAGGTGAACAATGAGAACCTGGCTAACCGAGTCGTTAGTTATGTTGCTGACCACCTGAGCGAGCAAAAAGACACACACCCTGATCGAAAGTCCAACGAGTTTCGTGCCATTCACTGAATGACCAAGTATGATTGCCAGGGATGCTTATATGAACACGACTACGAATACGCATGCGCAAGTCATCGGTATTGCAAGTGGTAAGGGTGGCGTTGGGAAGACAACCTTTGCAGCAAATTTAGCTTGCTACTACGCGGCTAAAGGTAAGAGGGTCCTGATCTTCGATGCCGATATTGGCTTTGCAAATATTCATATTGCCCTTCGCTGCGCTTTAAACGGAACAATGACTGACGTAATCGAAGGGCGAAAAAGCATCAGCGAAATTATCGTCACGTCCAGTCAAGGCGTGTCGATAGTCAGCGGAGGTAACGGCTTAGAGGCGGCCTTAGCAATTGATATGGACCGCGCGAGCGCAGTTATTCACGCCTTCGCGGAGTTAGAAAGCCAGTTCGATGTTATGCTCGTAGATATATCCGCAGGCGGCAACGAAGGTGTGCTTCGATTTCTATCTGCCTGCCATCATCAAATCATCATCGGAACTAACGAGCCGTCTTCGATTGCAGACGCCTACGCGTTGATCAAGCTCATGAGCTTTACTATGGGGCTCGACAATGTCGTTTTTTTACCAAACCGAGTAAAAACATCTCAGGAAGGACGTTTACTGTTCGATAAAATGAATATCATTACCGCGAAGCATCTCGGATTCCCACTCAAATATATCGGTTCTCTATCCGAAAGCTTCGACTACAGCCAAGCCTGGAGCTCGGGCACGACAGCGATCTCTCTAGGTAACTCAACGGTGGCTTATCTTGATTTTAAAAATATTACCAGCGAGCTGGAGAAACTCACATTTAGTCATAAGAACAGCGAGCTTCAGTTTTTCCGCCCGAAGTAACTTAGGATAGCGTGCCTTCTGTGAACGAGTACAAGAAAGAGTATAGAAAAAATAAACTGTCCAAGGCGCATTCATTGGTCAACGACCATATAGCGCTCGTCAATCGCATCGCCGGATACCTGAAGGCGCGTGTTCCCAAATTTATGGAATACGATGACATGGTACAGATTGGCATGATGGGGCTGCTCTCTGCCTCCGAATCTTTCGATGCGAGCAACGGCGTAGAGTTCAAAGACTATGCTAAAAGTCGCATTAAAGGCGCCATTCTTGATGAAGTTCGGAAATTGAGCGACATCTCGCGCCTCGCCATAAAAAACAGTCAGACGCACAACAGTGCGATTCACGAGCTCGAGAACGAGCTGGGCACAGCCCCGAAGCACGCCGATGTTGCTGAAAGGCTCGATATCAGTGTTAGCGAGTACGAAAAGCAGCGCGCACATATCGATCGATTTAAAACAGATTCTTTAGAATCAGACGATGGCGATGCATTCGACGATCTCGTAGGAGGTAGCGAAAACCCCCTCAATCTGCTCGAGGACGAGCAGTTGCGCGAAGTTATCACGCGTGCGATTTCTGAGCTTTCAGATCGTGACCGACTCGTACTTAATCTTTACTATGTGGAGGAGCTCAACCTTAAAGAAATAGGCGCCATCATCGGCGTAAAAGAATCTAGATCAAGTCAGATATTAAGTCGCATTGCGAAAGATCTTCGCGCTACAGTAGCGAGTTTGAGTTAGTAATGGGCATATTTAATCTATCCTCTCGAAAGTCGAAATTAGAAAGACTCTTTGAGAAGAGTCGTGCAGACTACGAGGACGCGTGCAAAAAAAAGACTTTATCTTCAACGCTCACTTTCCGTATAAAGTTAGCAAGAAGAGCAAAAGCGAATATTGATAAATCTTTTATTGAGGCGGCGACACAGACAGAAAAATACGAAAATCTCAAGGAAATCTACTACGAGGCTGAGCTGCCGGGAGACGATCTTGTTGCGCCCGTTTGGAAAACTCCGTACCAACTTATCAAGAGTGATAATGGCGTTATTGTCAGTTTCATCCCAGACGACTATTCAAAAGAGGTGTTTTCTTTAGCTAGTGCCTATCAAACCTGCCAAATTTCAGCCGGTAAGACGGCACTAATTGCCGAGAGCATCATGTCAAATATTTGCTCAGAACTAAACGTCAATATGCCAATTAGTGTTTTGCAGTTTATTGCCTCGTCAAAGGATGAGAACGAGCCAAGTGAAACGCCAGACAGAGGCTCAGACCACGACGCCCTAAGTACAAGAAAAGAGAATTAGAAAGGCTATGTTATATACACTACTCACCTTAACGATCGTAATCGGCATCGTGTTAACCGCGCTTCTGCTATTCGTGCTCGGCAAGCTCACTTGGCTCGAGAGCGCGACTTCGTCGCTGCTCACCAAGATCGAGCAGCCACTCACGCAGAATGCTGGACACGGGCGTGAAATCGAGGCTGATCCTTACTTTTACGGACTAAGCGGACAGGCACTATGGAATTCGCTGACTGGAGAAGACGCAGGGCAAACAACACCGCTAGAATTAGAAGAGATTCGACCGCGCTACAGCATCGCGCTACTTAAGGCCGTAGTTAAGTTTATCGTAGATGGCCGCGACTTTAGCGCCGGCAGTCCAACCTTCGAGCTTGAGAAGCTAGTATTTACCAGCAGAGGAGGAATTTCAATCTGGTTACCGCCATCTAAAATCGAGGCCCTCCGCCTTATCGGTACACAAATCTCAAAATCCAATCAAAGCAAAGAGGCCAGTGCCGCTGATTCTAGTGAAAGCAAAAAACATCTTAACTACGATCAAATTCGCGGCGACATTACTGCGGAGGTAATCGATATATGTGAGAGCGTAGGCCTTAGACATGGCAACGATATTGCAGCCGATGTTTGCAAGGCCTTCTTCCCCAGCACCACCGATTAACATTACTACTTAGCCGGAGCCCCGTTACTGCGAATAGTAGCGATTCAGTGTTGGGCCTGCTGTTTTGGGTAAGCTTGATTCTTGCCCTAAGCCAAATTCATTAGTAGCGGCTTCCGTGACCTCAAAATAGCGCTCTTTTTCGAGTGTCAGGAGTGCGTCTAACACTGCCTTTAGTTCATTAAGCCCCTTCGCCTCTGAGCTCATCTCCGCAAGCTTTATTTCACTTTGATCTAGAATATCGCCAAAGTCGAGCATCCGTGTATTAAATGCTGAGAAGCGCTCGTCTAAACGAGTTAGATTGGCACGGAGGTTCGCAGTTTGATCCGCAAACTCGGTATTTATATCTTGCGTGTAAGTTAGAAGCTGGCCCTGAATGTCTTCTTCGGTATTGATATACCCGAGCTGGCTTTCGTCAAGCTTCAACTCTAACCCTTCGACCTGATTTTGTAAGATGCTGAGCTGATCACGTGCCAAATTGAAAGATACAAGGCCCTCATTCATCGTAACAATTCTGCTACTAAGCCCATTACTGACCGAATTAAAAAACTCATTTTTACTCGAAAAAGTTAAAGTTGCAAATATCGAAAAAAATATAGCTACGGCGAGTGCCGACACTGATGAAACAAAAATAATGGTCGACGTTTTTTGTAGAGCTATTTTTTCAATTTGAAATTTTTCTACTAAGGATCGAAATTCTTCACTCTGCTTTCCCATGGCTTCATCACTTTCTTCTTGTCTGCGCATACTTCCTCGCATACTGCCTTCTAGACGCGTATGCATTGATGAGACTTCCAGTTCGAAGGCTTGGGTGGCGTTTTTTAATTCTTCAATGAAAGCGTCTGCTGCAGCGGCTTCGGCAGAACTTCCTATTTTATTTTCTGAAATATTTTCGCGAGTTATGGCCAACTCACTTAGCTCTGCCCTAGATGGACCTATACTCTGATTTTTATTTTTCGCGTTTACTTTACCCTTTTCGGTTTTTTTTACGCCGACCTTACTGCTGGGAGATTTTTCCGAAGCTGCTACTTTAGGCTTGGGGGCTGATTTTTCCCGCCCACCTTTCCCAGCCATTTTCTCGCTTCGTTTGACTATACGCACGTCTGACGCCACGCCATCATCGAGCGTTAATTTTTTACCTAGGGCAGGCTCTTTAGAGCGGTCAATTTTGTCAGCCATCTTATCTATCCTTTACGCGTTTAAATCAATTTTTTTAATGCACCGCTCAGCCATTTCTCCAAGCGCTTGGGTGGGGTTAATGAAGGTCGCAAGTTTGCTATGTTAGGTCAGTCGTCACTTCGATAGTTAAGTTTAATAGTCTTTTTTACGGATTAAGCCCTTAGCATACTATTGACTGACACAATAAAAAGACTTATCACTGGAAAAAATCCTCGAAGTGACGACTGATGTACTGGCAGTCAAATAAAGGTAACCACGTGCGCCTATCTGCCGCCCAAATTCACTGGACTCAGGTAGCTATTCTTTGCTGATTCTACAGAGGTATCTACCATTAGCGCGCCACTAACGTTTCTGACTGAGCCATTTTCCAGCCGCTTTCGCAAGTATTTGATCGCGGTAATTGGCTTTAGTCTTAGTGTCGTTCTCCACGCACAGACGCAAGTGCTGGATCCTGCCTTATTCCCGCGACCGGCAGAGCTGGAGCCTGCGATCAAATTCTGGACCAGAGTTTACACGGAAGTTACCACCGACAGCGGATATCTTCATGATCCGGAAAATCTCTCAATCGTCTATAAGTCGCTAGACCTCCGCACACAGGATCTTGAGAAGGAGCGACAACGTGTTCAAGAGATATTACTCGAACTCTCAACCGGCAAACGCAATCCACTTTCGCCTGAAGAGACAGCCATACTTGCTCTTTGGCCCGAGTCGGTTTCTAATCAGACCCTACGTACAGCTTCCAATCGGATCCGGTGGCAGCGCGGCCAGTCAGACGCATTTAAAGACGGTCTGGAACGCTCAGGCGCATTCCGCAGCTACATAAATAATGCCGCTGATCGCAACAATGTTCCGCCAGCCATCGCGCTGGTACCGCATCTGGAGTCGTCATTCAATCCTCGGGCTCGCTCCTCTGCGAGTGCGGTTGGTATGTGGCAGTTCACCCGTGCTACCGGTCAACGGTTCATGCGCATCGATAGCATCATTGACGAGAGGATGGATCCATATATCGCGTCTGATGCGGCGATGAGTCTTTTAAACTACCATTACCGAGTACTTGGTACTTGGCCTCTTGCACTTACAGCCTATAATCAGGGCGTAAGCCGCATGATGAATGCTATTCGTCAGGTCAATTCTTCCGATATTGTAAAAATAATTAGTGAATTCGAGGATGATAATTTTGGGTTCGCCGGTCGAAATTTTTACGCTCAGTTTCTAGCAGTAAACGATGTCGAAGCAGCCGCTACTCGCTACTTTGACCCTATTAAGTCTGCTGAGGCGCCTGCGTATGTCTCGGTGCGCTTGGATGCGTTTATAGACGCTCAACCACTGGCAGACGCAATCGGCGTGTCGATTGAAAATTTGCGCTCCGCAAATCCCTCGATACTGGCACCTGTATGGCTCGGAGCGAAACGAATACCTCGCGGTTTCAACCTGCGGCTTCCGGCTGCAGACTTTTCTTCACCAGACTTAGTTCTGGCTGGCCTTGATAAAGACATAAAGCGCCGCGAGCAAACTCTCGATAAGCTCTATGAAGTGGGGCTCGGTGATAGTTTAGTTACGATAGCCGACAAGTTTGGCATAAGCACTGATATTTTAGTCGCCCTGAATGAATTAGCGCGATCGTCTTCACTTCGTGCAGGCCAACAACTTCTGCTCCCACCAGATGTCGAGCGCGGCCAACCAATTGTCCTTGCTAGCAACAACGATGCAGTCGAAGTTGTGGCAACCAGCACCGCTAGAAGGCCACGTGCCGCTCTACCAAGGCCTGCATCGATGACCCGCCCACGCGCCTTAGCTATGCGTGAGGAGCCGTCTACTCCGTCGCTTCGACTGGACCAGCCGCTTTTACGGTCCTCAGTAGCCGAGACTACCGTTAGCAAGCGTAAAGAGTCGCCTGCGAGGTTGAATTCGCCCACTCCTAGCGTCTCACCAGCACTTGCCATTACCCCTAACCGAGCTGTTTTGAGCTCAAGCGAGCCTGCTACTGCGTCTGCTTTGTTAAGCGACGAAGTGCGAAACCTCCTCAATTCTGACCCCTCCAATTACGAGGTAGCCCCCAACGGCAGTATCGTGGTGCAAGCATCCGAAACACTGGCGCAACTCGCTAGCTGGCTTGGACTAAGGACATGGGAGCTAGAGCGCCTGAACGACCTCACGATTCGAGACAAACTCGCTATCGGCAAGACGCTGCAACTAAACTTTCGCAGAGTGTCGATTCGAGACTTCGATAAAACTCGTCGCAATTATCACGCGCAGCTGCAGTGGGCGTTCTTTGAAGACTACGAGATCAAAGGCGCCGAGGAGTACGAAGTCGCTCGCGGTGACAATATTCAACGAATCGCCGAACTGCAATTCTCTGTGCCTCTCTGGCTAACTCGGCAGTATAACCCTGATCTCGACCTCACTCGCGTGCGAGTAGGCCAAAAAATCACATTCCCGATTATTACTAAGACAGAAAGAAACTTATAACATGACTAAATTTGCAGATTCTTTCAGCCTTCTCTATTTTCGCCACATGCGTCCTCTCCTTCGCGCTGTTTGCCAATACCAGCATCCCCCAAACCCTTGCCTGGTCGCCTGATTTTTCATAAGCTCTTTTATCCCAGACATCAGCGCGCAGGATTAGAACGACGCATTACGCAATTTCGACAAACTTGAGGGCGCCAATGGACTAGTACTTTTGCTGAGTCGGTCATTTAATTGATGGCTCTCCTGTAAAGCCCAGCTCTTGCAGCTGACAAACTATTGAGTTGACAGCCGCTCTAACAGCTTTATCTCACGAACGGAACTCGTTGGGCGCTCGAACTAAGTTGTCTTTTCGCTCGATAGTGACAATAAATACCTCTTCCGAGGCGACCGCTTTCTCACCGAGCTCGAATAACAATAAAGGGTGTTGTCAGCTAACCACTCGGCAAGGCCATTGAAAAGAAAAAGGAGAATCGATATGCAGCAGTCAAGGCAGCCCCTGCAAAGGTATGTATCCGATCAATACCGCTGTAAAGCCAGCTTCCTCGCTTGCCTCACAGTCCTTTTGTCGGTTGCGCTAACTCAGGCTAGCAACGCGCAGGAGTCTGCCTGGGCGCCAGAATTCCCTCTCGGCACAGCGATTCCCGACCTGAGCTCGCAAGATCAATCCGGCGCCGTCCGCGACTACGACAGCATCAAGGGAGATCGTGGCGTTATCTTTTTGATCAACCGATCGTTCGACTGGTGACCCTACTGCAAATCTCAGCTCGTGCAGCTGACCGAAACCAGTAAGCAGTTCGAAGACCTAGGATTTACAGTTGCGACCATTACTTACGACTCTGTCGCCTTGCTCAAGCGCGTTGCGGAAGACGAGGGCATCGATTTTCCGCTCCTTCATGACGAGGCCGTACGAGTGGTCGACGCCTTTGGCATCCGCAATCTCGACTACGAACCGGGCCATCGGGCCTACGGTATCCCCTATCCGGGTATTCTCATTATCGATGCAGACGGAATTATTCGTGGCAAATTCGCCGAAGAAGATTACCGCGACAGACCGGCCCTTGATCTTGTGTTAGAGACCGTGAAGAAGATTTGATAAACCCCGCTCAACGCTTTCTGTCTGTCGCCGTGCCTGTGCTCACTCTCTTCACCGCGAGTGCACTCGCGACGGCCGCAGATGCACCTTCCCTGCCCAGCTATGAAATTCCGCGGATTAACCTAGCACCGCGAATCGATGGCAAAGTCGATGCTGCAGAGTGGCGCGAAGCGAAGCGGGTTGTTATCGATATTGAGACAGACCCCGCCGAGAATGTTCGCACCACCGTTAGCGCCAATGCCTTCATTATGGAAGACGGCGAGACGCTTTACGTGGCGTTTATTGCTTCTGACCCCGATGTTTCGCAGATACGCGCATTTTACAGCGACAGAGACTTGCTGTGGGACGACGACTTTATTGGCATCGTGCTCGAC